>JABAHQ010000274.1_pt3 | contig 138122 bp, 117 predicted proteins | sample 7062091 | NCBI WGS metagenome assembly JABAHQ01 (sample SAMN14534359, study PRJNA622989) | marine sediment metagenome | biome: marine biome [ENVO:00000428]; feature: marine pelagic biome [ENVO:01000023]; material: deep marine sediment [ENVO:00002113] | place: India: Gulf of Kutch | collected...
CGGTGCTCTCGGGCAACCGCAACTTCGAGGGGCGCATCCACCCGGAGGTGCGCATGAACTACCTGGCCTCCCCGCCCCTGGTGGTCGCCTACGCCATCGCCGGGCGCATGGACATCGACATCGTCAACGAGCCGCTGGGCACGGACGACAGCGGCGCGGAAGTCTACCTCAAGGACATCTGGCCCTCCCAGCAGGAGATCCAGCAGGCCGTCCTCTCCAGCGTGGTCCCGGAAGGCTTCAAGAAGGCCTATGCCGACGTCTTCCGGGGCTCACAGCGCTGGGTCGAGCTCGCGGCCCCTGCGGGCCAGCTCTTCGAATGGTCCGACGCCTCCACCTACGTCAAAAATCCACCCTACTTCGAGGGCATGAGCCGCGAGCCCGAGACCGTGGCCGATATCGACGGGGCACGCGTACTGGCGCTGCTGGGTGATTCGGTGACCACCGACCACATCTCCCCGGCGGGCGCGATCGGGGCCGACACCCCGGCGGGCCGGTATCTCACCGAGCACGGCGTCAAGACGGGTGAGTTCAACTCCTACGGCTCACGCCGGGGCAACCACGAGGTGATGATGCGCGGCACCTTCGCCAACATCCGCCTGCGCAACCTACTGGCTCCCGGCACCGAAGGGGGCGTGACCCGTCACCAGCCCGGCGGCGAGCTCATGACGATCTACGAGGCCGCCATGCGCTATCGGGACCAAAACGTCCCGTTGTTGGTGATCGCGGGTAAGGAATACGGATCGGGCTCGTCCCGGGATTGGGCGGCCAAGGGCCCGCGCCTGCTCGGCGTGCGCGCGGTCATCGCCGAGAGCTACGAGCGCATCCACCGGTCGAACCTGGTGGGGATGGGGGTGTTGCCGCTGCAGTTTAAGGACGGCCAGGGCGCCCGCGCCCTGGGCCTGGACGGCACGGAGACCTACAACATCGAGGGCCTGGACGAGGGGCGGGCCAGAGAGGTAACCGTCATTGCCACGGCTGCCGACGGCACCCGCAAGGAGTTCCGGGCACGGGTGCGCATCGACACGCCCCAGGAGGTGGAGTACTACCGCCACGGGGGGATCCTGCACTACGTCTTGCGCCAGCTCGCCGGGTGAGCGCGGTCAGTCCGCGAACTCGAGGGTGTCGCGGATAGCCTCGATGCCGGCGCGGGCGCATCCATCATCCCTGTCGCCGGTGACCTTCTCGGCGCTGGCCCCGGACACGCCGACGGCGCCATAGAACTGACCGCCGACCTGCACGGGCACCCCGCCGCCCACCAGCAGCACGTCGGGAACGCCGTTGAGCCGCTGCATGCCGCTGCGGCCCTGCAGGTCCAAGGTGGCGCTCTGGAAGCTGGCCGCCGAGTAGGCCTTGCGCCGGGCCACCTCGACGGTGTGGGCACCGGCCAGCGGGTCGCGCACCAGGGCCAGCAGCAGGCCGCTGCGATCGACCACCGCCGCCGCCACCCGGTAGCCCTGCTCGCGGCAGGCCTCGGCCGCGGCCATCGCCAACCGGTTGGCCAGCTCCATGGAAAGCGCACGCTGGTGCACGTAGGCCGGATCGCCGGCCCGGGCCGCGCTCAGTGCCGCCGCCAGACCCATTCCCAACAACGCCCTGCCGCATCGCTTCATGTGGGCTCTCCCCTGCTCGCTGGATATCCGTCGGATTGATTTTTCCGGGCCCGGCGCTCAGACTGAACCCGGTAGTCGCATAGACAACCGCGTTGAATGCAAGCGAAGGCCATCAACTGCGGCGTTTGCGCCATGTCGGTCGCCTGGCGGTCGATCCATTTAGCCGATGATTAGGCGGACTGTACACCGCCGAGGGCGCGCCGCAAGCCTGCCCATGCATCCCGCACTGCACATTGGGGCGCCCGGATCGTGTATCATCCGCACCGGTTGTTGGCGTACCGCGACGCTCGGAGAGATGGTATGGAGCTCACACCCTTGACCGCGCTGTCCCCCGTGGACGGCCGCTATGCCGGCAAGGTCGCCGACCTGCGCCCGATCTTCAGCGAGTACGGCCTGATCCGCCACCGCCTGCTGGTCGAGGTGCGCTGGCTGCACGCCCTCTCGCACCATCCCGACATCGAGGAAGTCCCCGAGCTGTCCACCCACGCCACTGAGCTCTTGGAGGGCATCGTCGAGCGCTTCGACGAGGAGGACGCCCACCGGGTCAAGAACATCGAGCGCACCACCAATCACGACGTCAAGGCGGTCGAATATTTCTTGAAGGAGAAGATCGCCGGCAACAAAGAGCTGCAGGCCGTCAGCGAGTTCATCCACTTCGCCTGCACCTCGGAGGACATCAACAACCTCGCCTACGGGTTGATGTTGCGCGAGGCCCGCACCCAGGCGCTGCTGCCCCTGATGGACGAGGTCATCGACGCCATTCGGCGCCGTGCCCACGAGCTCGCCGACATCGCCATGCTGTCGCACACCCACGGCCAGCCGGCCTCCCCCTCCACATTGGGCAAAGAGCTGGCCAACGTGGTCTACCGTCTGAAGCGCCAGTGGGAACAGGTCGCGAGCGTTCCGCTCCTGGGCAAGATGAACGGCGCCGTAGGCAACTACAACGCCCACATCGCCGCCTACTCCGATATCGACTGGCCCGCCGTGGCCCAGCGATTCGTCACCGAGCTGGGCCTGGACTGGAACCCCTACACCATCCAGATCGAGCCCCACGACTACATGGCCGAGCTGTTCGACGCCGTGGCGCGCTTCAACGTCGTGCTCAACGACTTCTGCCGGGACGTCTGGGCCTACATCTCCATCGGGTATTTCAAGCAGCGCGCGGTGGCCGGCGAGGTCGGTTCCTCGACCATGCCCCACAAGGTCAACCCCATCGACTTCGAGAACGCCGAGGGCAACCTGGGCATGGCCAACGCCCTGTTCGCGCACCTGGCCGCGAAGCTGCCGGTATCGCGATGGCAGCGCGACCTTACCGATTCGACGGTCCTGCGCAACTTGGGCGTGGGAATCGGCCACAGCCTGATCGCCTACCAGTCCGTGCTGCGCGGTATGGACAAGCTCGAGCCGGACCGCGAACGCCTGCGGGCCGACCTGGCGGACAACTGGGAGGTACTGGCCGAGGCCATCCAGACCGTGATGCGCCGCTACGGCGTCGACAGGCCCTACGAGAAGCTCAGGGAGCTAACGCGCGGCCGCAAGGTGGACCAGGCGGCCCTGAGCGCCTTCGTGCAGACACTGGACATCCCGGACGATGCCAAACGGGCCCTGGAGGCGCTGACACCGGGAAGCTATACCGGCAACGCGGCCGAGCAGGCCCGCAACATTTGAATCTCCCGTTTTGTGACACAGTGCGCTGTGCCCCTGGCCATGGGAGGCATAATGGGACCCGGATGGCAGGGACGGCTTCCCTCCCGCTTTGCTTCCCCAAGAACGTCGTCTGCGCTATCCACATAACCCGGGTCGCATCACCCCCATCCCGTGCGACCCGGGTTTTTCTATGGGCGAATCTCCACGGGCCCGCTGCTGCAAGGCTTCTCCCCCCGATCGAAAATACGGCCACTCTGCGCCGCCGAGAACAGCCCTTGAAGGTGCCACACGCCCCCCGATCATTGTCGGATCAGGGATGACGGAGCCCCGGCTCGGGTAGCCGCGGCGCCCGTGCCTGGAGTATGCTCGTGGCCATGGCGGGGGACGACACCTTGGCGCTCGACGGATTTCGCGTGGGCGAGACGGATCATGCGGTAACGTTCGCCACCCGGGCCGAGAACCGGGAGCTGGCCCGGGCCATGATGAGTCAAGCCACGCGCACCGTCGAGATCCTCACACCGGACCTCGAAGGGGCGGTCTACGACGATGCCGCGCTGCTGGAGGCGCTGGTGCGGCTCGCCGTGCGCAGCCGCTTCTCCCAGGTGCGCGTGCTCGTCGGGGATTCCGCCCATGTGATGAAGCACGGCCACCGATTGATCGAGATCACCCGCCGGTTCTCCAGCTCCATCCACCTGCACAGGCCGGCACGCCAGGACCAGGATTTCGCCAAGGCGGTCTTGGTCGTAGATGCAGCCGCTTATATTCACAGGACCGACGGCAGCCGCTACGAGGGCAAGGCCAACTTCAAGGCGCCGCTGATCGTGCGCCAACTGCTCAAGGACTTCGATGAGCTATGGGAGCGCAGCCGGCCCGACGCGGAGCTGCGCCGCCTGCACCTGTGAGGCGGCCGCCGTGCCGCCGATGCATGCCTCGATCGTGAGCGCGCCGACGGCCGGGCATTGCTGGCCATATTCCTGCTCCTGGCCCTTGTCGCCGTGCCCGTCGCCCGCGGCGATGAGGCGAGACTGGAGGTGATCGATCTTCAACACCGCCCGGCAGGGGAAGTGCTTCCGATCATCCAGCCCTTTCTGGCCAGGGACGACGTGATCCTGCACATGGCCGCCCGGCGCGATACCCTTAGCCGCGAGCACGGTGGAACCATAAACGTCCAGCGCGCCGAGACCACGGTGCGGGGACCGCTGGGCACATGGATCGACCTGGGCGGTACCGTGGAGCACCTGGAGCGGCGAGGTGCCGGCACGGTCTATCGCGCCCGAGAACGCACCCAGCAGCAGGGCCGCCTCCAGGCCAAGGTGGAGGTGATCGACTGACCCTGGGCAGTGCCGGCGCAATGTGGGACAATAGACCGGCCCCGCCCTCGTAGACCGCTCAAGCCCCGATTTCCATGCAGGAACCGACATCCCCTATCCAAGGTGCGGGTAAGACGCCGGTGCGCCGCCCGAGCCGGTCCGCCTTCGACCCGCCGTTGCCCGAGGCCAACGGCGTCCCGCTCACGTGGGCCCAGCTCTACGGCGACAGCTTCGCCCTGGTGACGGCGGCGGCCGCGGCCGGGCATGAGCGCCTGGTCGTGGTGGTGACGCCCAACCCCCAGGGCGCGGCCCGGCTGGAGCGCGAGGTGCGCTTCTTCGCCGGGGAAACGCTGCCTTTGCTGGCCTTCCCGGACTGGGAGACCCTGCCCTACGACCTGTTCTCTCCCCACCAGGACATCGTGTCCCAGCGCCTGGAGACCTTGTATCGGCTGCCGGATGCCGCCGGCGGCGTGCTGATCGTGCCCGTCACCACCCTGCTCCAACGCCTGCCCCCGCGAGGCTTCCTGGAGGCACGAACCCTGATGCTGTCGGTGGGGGACCGGCTCGACCCCGAGCCGACGTACCGGCGCCTGGAGCGGGCCGGCTACCGGCGCGTCTCCCAGGTCATGGAGCACGGCGAGTTCGCCGTGCGCGGCTCCCTGCTGGACCTCTACCCCATGGGCAGCACCCAGCCCTATCGCATCGATCTCCTGGACGAGGAGGTGGAATCGATCCGCACCTTCGATCCCGACAACCAGCGCACCACCGGGCGGGCGGACGCCATCCGCCTGCTGCCCGCCCGCGAGCTGCCCATGACCGAGGAGGCGATCGGCCGATTCCGCCAGCGCTGGCGCGCGCGCTTCGAGGGGGACCCCCAGCGCAGCATGGTCTACCGGGAGGTCAGCCAGGGGCGCTGTCCCCCCGGCGTGGAATACTACCTGCCCCTGTTCCACGACCACACCGAGACGCTGTTGGACTACCTGCCCCAGGAGGTGGTGGTAGGGCTCGTGGAAGGAGTGCAGGAAGCAGCCGCGCGGTTCTACGGGCAGGTGGAGGAGCGCTATGAGCAGCGCCGCCACGACCTGGAGCGCCCGGTGCTGGCGCCGGACGAGCTGTACCTGACGCCACGGGCACTCGATACGGGACTGCAATCCCTGCGCCGCATGCGCCTGCAGCGCTTCGAGTGCGAGCCGGGCAGCGCCGGCGCCTTCACCAATTTCGCCACCGCCGCCCCGCCGATGGTCCCCATCCAGCCGCGCGCGGCCGAGCCGGCGGCCGCCCTGAAGCGGTTCCTAGAGGAGTTCAGCGGCCGGGTCCTCGTGGTCGCCGGCTCCACCGGCCGGCGCGAGACGGTGCTGGAGACCCTGCGGGGCTTCGGCCTGCACCCCAGGCCCTACGAGTCCTGGCAGGCGTTCCTGTCGGGCGACGCCGCGCTGGCGATCACCGTGGGCGACATCGAGCAGGGGATGTTGCTGCGCGAGCCGGCCCTCGCCGTGCTGACCGAGCGCCAGATTTTCGGCGAGCGTGCCCTGCAGCGGCGCCGGCGCCGCGACGGGCGCCGGGCCGAAGCCGAGGCCATCGTTCGCAACCTGACCGACCTGGACATCGGGGCGCCGGTGGTACACGAGGAGCACGGCATCGGGCGCTACCAGGGCCTGCAGCACCTCGGTGTAGGCGGGATCGAGGCCGAGTTCCTCACCATCGAGTACTCCGGCGGTGACCGGCTCTACGTGCCGGTGTCTTCCCTGCATCTGGTCAGTCGCTATACGGGCGCGGCCCCCGAGGCCGCGCCCCTGCACAGGCTGGGGGGCGACCACTGGCAGCGCGTCAAACGCAAGGCGGCCGAGCGGGCGCGCGACGTGGCCGCCGAGCTCCTGGACGTGTACTCGCGGCGCGCCGCCCGCAGCGGCCATGCCTACCACTACCGCGCCGAGGAGTACCAGGCCTTTGCCGCCGCCTTCCCGTTCGAGGAGACCCCCGATCAACAGGCCACCATCGATGCGGTGCTCGCCGGCATGGCCGACGAGCACCCCATGGACCGCGTCGTCTGCGGCGACGTCGGCTTCGGCAAGACCGAGGTGGCCATGCGCGCGGCCTTCGTCGCCGTGCAGGACGGCCGCCAGGTGGCGGTGCTGGTGCCCACCACTCTGCTGGCACAGCAGCACTATCAGAACTTCTGCGACCGCTTCGCCGACTGGCCGGTGCGAGTCGACGTGGCCTCACGCTTTCGAACCAAGAAAGAGCTGGGCCCGGTGCTGGCGCACCTGGCCGAGGGCACGACCGATATCGTCATCGGCACCCATCGGCTGCTGCAGCCCGACGTCCGCTACAAGAACCTGGGGCTGGTGATCATCGACGAGGAGCACCGCTTCGGCGTGCGCCAGAAGGAGCGGCTCAAGGCGCTGCGCGCCGAGGTGGACATCCTGACCCTGACCGCGACGCCGATCCCGCGCACGCTCAACATGTCTCTGTCCGGGCTGCGTGACCTTTCGGTGATTGCCACGCCGCCGGCCGAACGCGTTGCCATCAAGACCTTCGTCAGTGAGTGGGACGACATGCTCCTCGGCGAGGCCTTTCAGCGCGAGCTCAAGCGCGGCGGACAAGTATTTTTCCTCCACAACGACGTGGCGTCCATCGAGCGCATGGCCGAGCGCGTGCGAGAGATCGTTCCCGATGCCGCAACCCGCGTTGCCCACGGGCAGATGCCCGAGCGCGAGCTCGAGCGGGTCATGTTGGATTTCTACCACCAGCGCTTCAACGTATTGGTGTGCACCACCATCATCGAGAGCGGCATCGACGTACCGACGGCGAACACCATGATCATCAACCGCGCCGACAAGTTCGGCCTGGCCCAGCTCCACCAGCTGCGCGGGCGCGTGGGCCGCTCGCACCACCGCGCCTACGCCTACCTGCTGGTGCCGCCGCGGCGGCAGATGACCGCCGACGCGCTCAAACGCCTGGAGGCCATCGAGTCGCTGGAGGACCTGGGCTCGGGGTTCATGCTCGCCACGCACGATCTGGAAATCCGCGGGGCGGGCGAGTTGCTCGGTGAGGAGCAGAGCGGACAGATCGCCGAGGTGGGCTATACGCTGTACACCGAGCTGCTTCAGCGGGCGGTCGAGGCGCTCAAGTCGGGACGCCAGCCGGAGCTGGAACGGCCCCTGGAGCACGGACCGGAGGTGGACCTCGCCATGCCCGCTCTGCTGCCTGACGACTATCTGCCCGACGTGCACACGCGCCTGATCATGTACAAGCGCATCGCCAGCGCGGCCGACGGCGAGGAGCTGCGCGAGCTTCAGGTGGAAATGATCGACCGTTTCGGCCTGCTCCCACCGCATGCGAAGAACCTGTTTCGCATCACCGAGCTCAAGCTCAAGGCCACGCCGCTGGGAATTGCGCGCATCGAGGCCGGCCACAAGGGCGGGCGAATCGTGTTCGGCCACGAGCCCCATATCGACGCCGCAAAGCTCGTCGAGCTGGTGCAGGGCGAGCCGGACCGCTATCGCCTGGAGGGACAACAGAGGCTTCGCTTCACCATGAATCTCGGAGATCCGGAGCAACGCCCGCGCGTCGTCGATTCGCTGCTGAACGCCCTGGCGCCACAGCCCGGCGTCACGGCGGCCCATGCGTGAGATGCGCGCTGTGCCGCTGCCCCGGTTTCCGATATAGTAGCTGCGGACCGACTGAACCGTGTGAATATGAGCCGTCTCTCCCGAACCCTGCTGGCCCTGCTCGCGATCCCGATGGTTTTGCCCGTCCCTGCGCCGGCCCAAGAACAAGGCTGGTACCAGGTGGAGTTGGTCGTGTTCAAGCAGCGGGACCTCGGCGGCCTGGCCTCGGAGCTTTGGCCCGAAAACCCGGGTACGCCGGACCTCACCGAAGCCGTCGAGCCCGCAGCCGCCCCGTCGCCGGCACGACCGCCGTTCAAGCCGGGGCTGGGCGCCGCGCCGCTGCCCCATCGCCTGCTGGATCGGGCGGTCACCGAGCTCAAGACGGTGGCGCGGTCGCTGGAACGTGCCGCGCACCTGGAGCCGATCCTGCACCTCGCCTGGCGCCAGCCCATCGGCGAGCGGGAGGAGGCCCGACCCGTTCGCGTGCGCGGCGGTCAGCGCTACGCGCTCACCCGCGTTCCCGAGTATGAGCTCCCGCTGCGTGCGGCGCTGCCGGGGTTCGATGTGCTCTACGCGGCTCCCCGGTCGAGCACAAGCACCGATGGCGCCGCCAACGCCGAGGTTGCGCTGATCCCGGAGGTGGACGGCACCGTGCTCCTCACCCGGTCACGTTACCTGCACGTCTACGCAGATCTCGTGTTCAGCCTGCCCGAGCCCGCCTCGCTGCATCGCGCCACTCCCGCCCCGCTCGTCGATTCCGATAAGCGCCGGCGCCTGCTGCGCCTTCGGCTGCGCGACCACCGGCGCATGCGCAGCGAGGAGCTGCATTATCTAGATCACCCGGCGTTCGGACTGCTGGTATGGATCGCACCCTACGAGCCCCCGGAGATCGAGGAACCGGGTGCCCGTACAGGCGCAAACGCCGCGAGTGAGATCGGTTCACCTTCCAACGCCGGTCGATGAACGCGGAGTAAGAGCGGCGTTCTCACCGCGATCAACGCCGGTCGAGGAACGCGGAGTGGGAGCGGCGTTCTCGCCGCGATTCATTCTTGCCTTTTGAGCTTCAGATCCCGCAATACTCTCAGATGACCTTCAGCGCGTGCTCGATCAGCAGCCGCACCCGATCCATGCCTTCCTTGAGGTGGCGCTCGATCTCGTCCATAGTGATGATCCCCTCGCCCTTGCCGGCGGCCCAGTTGCCGACCACGGCGCAGGTGGCGTAGCACAGCCCCAGCTCGCGGGCCAGGGCCGCCTCCGGCATTCCGGTCATGCCCACCATGTCGCAACCATCCCGCTCCAGGCGGCGAATCTCCGCGGCGGTCTCCAGGCGCGGGCCCTGGGTGGCCCCGTAGGTGGCCCGATCACAAGGATCGAAGCCCACCGCCCTGGCCGTCTTGATGAGCGCGTCGCGCAGCTCCGCACAATAGGGGTACGTGAAATCGATGTGAGTGACGGAATCGAGGTTCTCGCTGAAATAGGTTGTCTCTCGGCCCCAGGTGTAGTCGATGATCTGGTCGGGAAAGGCAAGCATGCCGGGCGCCATCCGGGAGGTGATGCCGCCCACAGCGGCCACGGCTACGACCTTCTCTACGCCCAGGCTCTTCAGCGCCCAGATGTTGGCCCGGTAGTTCACCTTGTGCGGCGGGATGGTGTGCCCGCTTCCGTGGCGCGGCAGGAACACCACATCCCGCGCCCCGACCCTGCCGTGAACGGCAGGCCCGGAGGGCGCACCGTACGGCGTCTGCACCATCTCGCGGTGGGTGATCTCGAGGTTCTTCAGGGAGCTGAGACCCGTACCGCCAATGATTGCCACGTCTGTCATAGTCTCAAAACTCGGGCGATCCCCTCACTGCTGTCCCATAGACTTCCTCTCCCTTCGGGAGAGGCTCACGGTGGGGGAATCGGAACCGGACAACACGCCGTTTTTTCCGATCCCCTCATCCTGTCCTTCTCCCGCGGGGGAGAAGGGACCCTGCGATTGGCCTCGTCATGTCCAAATGGTGCAGCGTCACCAGCAAGCGCCAACGCCTCGAGGATGCCACCTCGAACGATGCGGTTCGTCCCTTACCGCATCCTGCTCGGGCTCACATGCCCTTGACCGCGTAGATGCCGCGGGCGTTGCGCAGGAACCCCTTGTAGTCCATTCCATATCCGAACACATAGCGGTCTTCGCACTGGAGGCCGACGAAGTCGGCATGGACGATGCCGCCCTTGCGCTCGTGCAGCTTCTCCACGAGCACCGCGCTGTAGACCTCGCGTGCGCCGTGCTCGCGGCAGTAGGCGACGATGGCGGCGAGGGTGAGGCCCTCGTCCAGGATATCGTCCACCACCAGCACGACGCGATCGGCGAGGTCCACGTGGGGCCGTGCCACCCAATTGAGCTCCCTGCCGGTGGTGTTTCCCCGATACCGGGTCGCATGCACGTAGTCGATCTGCAGCGGGAACTCCAGGCGTGTGACGAGCTTGCCGGTGGGCACCAGCCCGCCGTTCATGACGCACAGCAGGACGGGGTTCGTGTCCCTCAGCCCCGCCGTGATCGCCCGCGCCATGCCATCCAGGGCCGCCTCGACCTGCTCGCCGGTATAGAGGCAATCGGATTCTCTCAGCACGGCCTGGGCATCCGCGGCGGTGATACACATGCTCAAACGCTCTCAATGGGCACCGGTCAGGTTACCCAATCATTGCATGAATCGATTGACGACAGGGCGCCCAGTATAACCGCTGCGCCTACATTTCCCGAGTTTTGCATTCTGCCTTTTGCCTTTCAATTTTTGACTCTGTTCAGCCACCCGCGGCGGCTTGCGCTGGCGCGCAAACCGCCCTACTCCCTATCTTTCGACTTTCGACTTTTGCCTCTTGCCTTTATTCAGCTCCCCCTCTTCGCCCCGGAAGACGGCGCCTGCCGCGGCTCGGCCCACAGCGCAGGATTGGCCTCGAGGCGCAGGCCGTCGGGGACATGCACCGTGGAGGTGGGGAAGGCCACCTCCGCCCCGTGGCGCTCGATGATCTCCAGCACCTTGAACAGCACGTCCTGCTTGACGGCGTGGTAGTCGGCCCACACCACGGTGCGCGTGAAGGTGTAGATGAAAAAATTCAACGACGAGGCACCGAACTCGTTGAAGTTGACGATCAGGGTCTGGCCCCGGTCGATGTCCGGATGCTCCCGGAGCATGTTCTTGACGTCCTCGACGATGCGCGGCAGCACGGCGGCGTCGTCGTAACGCACCCCGACGGTCTCGTAGATGCGCCGGTGGCTCATGCGCGAGGGGTTGACCACGGAGATGCTGGTGAAGGTCGAGTTGGGCACGTAGATGGGCCGCTTGTCGAATTGGCGGATGCGGGTGAGGCGCCAGCCGATCTCCTCCACGAAGCCTTCGATCTCCCGGTCCGGCGAGCGCACCCAGTCCCCGACCGAGAACGGGCGGTCCAGGTAGATCATCAGACCGCCGAAGAAATTCGCCAGCAGATCGCGCGCGGCGAAGCCTATGGCGATGCCGCCGATGCCGCCGAAGGCCAGCACGGCGGAGATATTCACCCCCAGCGTCTCCATGGTCACCAGGCCGGCGGTGATCAGCACCGAGATGCGCAGCAGCTTGGCGACGGCGTCGACGGTGGTGTGGTCCACCTTCTCGCCCGCCGCCTCGCGGTAGCTGATGATGTTGACCTCGACCCGCTGGATCAGGCGCACCAGGAACCAGGCCACCACGGCGATGATACCCACCTCGCGGGCCACCCGGATGAGATCGCCGATGTCGGCCTCGGCCTGCTCGCCCACGAGCTCGGCGGCGTAGGCCAGGCCCACCAGCCAGATCAGCATCGTGACCGGCGCCCGCAGGGCGTCCACCAGGGCATCGTCCCAAGCATTGCGCGTGGTGCGCAGCCGGGCGTAGAGACGGTTGAGCACGCGCCGTACGACGAGATTGAACAACAGCGCGATGAACACCACGGCGAATACCTGGAGGATCCACCCGGCGCCGCTCTCCGCGGAGCTCAGCCACGCCCAGATTTGTTCCCAGACACTCATATCAACACATCTCTACCCGATCGTTGCATAAACAGCAGCCTCGAGCGCAGGCAAATGCAGTCGATTGCAGCGTTTGTGCCACGCTGACCGCCTACCGCCGGATTGCGCCGGCGGTGAGATCGATAACCCGGGCCTTGCACGCAGCGAGCGTAAGCGGCGCGAGGCCCTGGTTCTCGATCCCTATACGCGATGGTTGAGCCCACCCTGCTCACTCCATGTCCATGTCCAGCAGCGGCTCCGGGTCGTAGCCCTGAACCAGGCGCACCGCCTGCCGCCAGGCGGGGTCACGGGTCAGGGTCTCGCGATCGAGCCGGCCCTTGCCGTGCATGCGCGCCAAGCGCAGGTGACTGACCGGGTCGTCCAGGTCGCCGAGCGCATCCAGGACCTGCGCCTGGCCCTGGGGGTCGTTACAGGCCAGCACCATGTCGCAGCCGGCCTCCAGGGCCGCCCGCGCCCGATCGGGGAGCGCCCCGGCGCCGCGGGCCGCCGCCATGCTGAGGTCGTCGCTGAACACCGCCCCCTGAAAGCCCAGCTCGCCGCGCAGCACCTCCCGGATCCAGAACGGCGAGAACCCTGCGATGCGCCCATCGACGCCGCCATAGACCACGTGGGCCACCATGACCGCGGCCAACCCGTAGTGGATCATGCGCTCGAAGGGCAGCAGGTCCTCCCCGGCGATGTCCTCGTAGCGCCGCCCATCCACCGGCAGATCCACGTGCGAGTCCTCGGCCACCGAGCCGTGGCCCGGGAAGTGCTTTCCGGTGGCCGTCATCCCGGCCTCGCCCATGCCGCGCATGTAGGAGTGGGCCAGGTCGGCCACGACCTGCGGATCGGCGTGCAAGGCCCGGTCGCCGATCACGGCGCTGACGCCCCGATCCACGTCCAGGACCGGCGCGAAGCTGAGGTCGACCCCCGCCGCCCGCAGCTCGCTGGCCATCAGCCAGCCCGTGGCCTCGGCGCACTGGCGCGCCCGCTCCGGGTTGCGATCGTAGAGCTCGCCCAGGCGGCGCGGGGCGGGAAGGCGGGTGAAGCCCTCGCGAAACCGCTGCACCCGTCCGCCCTCCTGATCCGCGGCCACCAGGAGCCGGGGCTCGCGCAGGGCGTGGAGCTCGGCCACCAAGGCCTGGAGCTGCTCGGGGCCCGAGAAGTTGCGCGAGAACAGCAGCACCCCGCCCACCAGCGGGTGGGCCAGGCGCTCGCGCTCCTCCGCGCTCAGCGCCTGGCCCTCAATGTCGATCATGACCGGTCCCAGGGACATCGCCTCACCCCCAACAATGGCCGCACACGCCCGCAGGGACGATGGTTCGTGCGGGCACGGCGGCGCCGTATTCACGCCACGGGACGGCTGCGCACGTCCAGCCAGTCCCGCAGCCGATCCCCCAGCAGATTGATGGACAGCACCACCAGCATCAGGGCGGTCCCCGGCGAAAGCACCATGTGGGGCGCCACCAGCATGTAGCGCGTGCCGTCGCGGATCATGTTACCCCAGGAGGCCTCCGGGGGCTGCACCCCGAGGCCCAGGAAGGACAGCCCGGCCTCGGCGATGACCACGCCGGCGATCCCGAAGGTGGCCTCGACAATCAGGGGGGCGGCGATCAGGGGGAGCAGGTGGCGGGCCACGATGCGCGGGGCGCGCGTGCCCAGGGACACGGCGGCCGCGACGTGATCGCGGTGCTTGAGCGAGAGCACCTGGGCCCGTGCCAAGCGCGCGTAGCCCACCCAGCCCACGCTGGACAGGGCCACGACCACATTCTCGATCCCCGGCCCCATGACCCCGGCCAGGGCGATGGCCAGCAGGATGCCGGGAAAGGCCAGGAAGATGTCGATCAGGCGCACCACCACCAGGTCGAGCGCACCGCCGGCGTAGGCGCTGAAGGCGCCCAGGGCGCTGCCCACCAGCACCGAGACCAGCACCACCCAGAACGCCACATAGAAGGACGTGGAGGCGCCCAGCACGAGCCGATCGAGGATCGGCCGGCCCAGGTCGTCGTAGCCGAGCCAGGCCTGCAGGTCCGGCAGCGCCAGGATCTTGGGCAGGGCGATCTCGCCGGGATGCAGGGGCAGCAGCGGGCCCAGCACCGCCATACAGACCCAGGCGCCCAGCACCAGCCCCGGCAGCACTACACTTGCCGGCCTCATGCCGCGCCCCCCAGCCGGATGCGGGGGTCGATCCATCCGTACACGATGTCGGTGGCGATGTTGACGGCCACATAGGTCACGCTGATGAACAGGATGCAGGCCTGCACCACGGGATAGTCCCGGCGCAGGATCGCGTCGATGGTCAGCTTGCCCACCCCGGGCCAGGCGAACACGGTCTCGGTGATCACCGCCCCGCCCAACAGGGTGCCGAGCTGCAGGCCGAGCAGGGTGATCACCGGCAGCAGGGCGTTGCGCATGCCGTGACGGACGATCACGGTGCGCTCGTCCAGGCCCTTGGCGCGGGCGGTGCGGATGTAGTCCTCGCCCAGCACCTCCAGCAGGCTGCTGCGCACCATGCGCGAGAGCACCGCCGCCAGCGCCGTGCCCAGGGTCAACGCCGGCAGCACCAGGGAGTCGGCCCCGCCCCGGCCGCTCACCGGGAACCACCCCAGCCACAGGGAGAACACCAGGATGAGCACCGGGCCCATCCAGAAGTTGGGCACCGACACCCCCAGCAGGGAGAAGAACATGGCCCCCTGGTCCCAGTGCGTGCCCTTGCGCACCGCCCCCATGGCCCCCAGGGGGAAGGCGACGGCCACCGCCACCAGCAGCCCTGCCAGGGCCAGCTCCGCCGTGGCCGGGATGCGCTCGGCCAGCATCTCGGCAATGGGGCGGCGGGTGTGAAAGGACGTGCCCAGGTCGAGCCGCGCCAGCCCGCCCAGATAGTCGCCCAGCTGCACAAGCAGCGGCTGGTCGAGCCCCAGGGCCCTGCGCAGGGCCTCGCGGTCGGCCGGGCGGGCCGACTCGCCCAGCATCATGTCCACCGGGTCGCCCGGCACCAGGTGGACGAGCAGGAAGACCAGCACCACCACCCCCAGCACCACCACCAGGGCGCTCAGCAGGCGGCTGGCGAGAAAGCGCATCATGGCCTTTGGCTCCCGGCGGGTGCGCGAGGGCCCTTACTGCGGTGCGCGATAGACATCCACGAGCCCATCATAGTTGCCGTCGGGGGCCAGCCGATAGCCCTGCAGCCCGTCGCGGGCGGCGAAGAAATGCTCCTCGTACCACAGGGGGACATAGGGCAGGGTCTCCAGGAGGTGGCGCTGCAGGCGCCGATAATACGCGGCCTGCTGCGCCGTGTCCCGGGCGCGCTCGGCCGCCTCGATCAGCCGATCCGCGGCGGGGCTGGCATAGCGCCCGCGGTTGGCCCCCTTGGGCGGCACCGAGCTGCTGTGAAACACATATCGAAAGACATCGGGCGACTTGATGCCCACCCAGGACAGGCTGTAGAGCTGGAAACGCCCGGCCTTGATGTCGCCGTAGAACGTCGCCCAGTCGTAGCTCTCGAGCGCCACCTCGATCCCCACCTCGGCAAGCTGGCGCTGGATGATGGTGGCCAGGCGCACGCGAAACGGGTCGCTGGAGGTCTTGTAGGAGAGGCGCAGGGGACTGTCCGGGCCGTAGCCGGCCGCGCGCAGCAGGGCGCGGGCCCGCTGGGGATCGTAGGCGTAGCCCTCCAGGTCCGGGCTGCCCGCCCAGTGGTCCGGCGGCAGCAGGGCGTCGGCCACCCGGGTCAGGCCGCCGAGCACGTGGCGCACGATGGCCTCGCGGTCGAGGGCGTGGGCGATGGCCCGGCGCACCTCGGGCCGGGCCAGGTCCGGGTCGCGCAGGTTGAAGCCCAGGTAGCTGAAGTTCGAGCCCTGGCGGCGCCGTACGTAGACGCCCTCCTCCTCTTCCAGATAGGCGACCAGCTCACGGGGCAGGTCGTTTTGCAGCATGTCGATCTCGCCGCGCAGCAGCTTGAGCACACGCACCGTGGCGTCGGCCACGTGCACCAGCTCCAACCGGGCCCCGTCGCGGCGCCGCTCCAGGATGAGCCGCCCCTCCGCGGGCCAGCCCGCGAAGCGAAACGGCCCGCTGCCCAGGGGCCGGCGGTCCAAGGGACGCCCCTCGGCGATGGCCTGCGCCGGGACGATCCCCAGCACCAGGTAGCCCGGGAACAGCGGATCGGGGCGACTGAGATGGAAATCCACGGTGTCGGCGTCCAGCGCCTGCACCCGCTCGATCATGGACAGCGAGCCGCGGTGCGGCGAGCCGTTGGCCGGGTCCAGCACCGACTGGTAGGTGGCCTGGACGTCGCCCGCGTCCAGGCGCTTGCCATCGTGGAAGCGCCGGTCCCTATCCCCGAGCACGAACCGATAGTGAGTCGGCCCCAGCTTGCGCCAGCGGGCCAGGGCCGGCACGGGGCGCGAGGCCTGGTCGAAGTCCACCAGGCGGCGGTGGATCAGACGGTTGATGCGCGCGGAGGTGGCGTCGGTGGCGTAGCGCGGATCCAGGGTGATCGGGGCGCTGGCCAGGCCGAAGCGCAGCGCCTGGGGGTCGGGCCGCGCGCAGCCGCCCGCCCCCAGCACCAGGGCTGCGCACAGCAGCGCCGCGACGCAACCGCGCAGCGCACCGACGAGGGCCCCAACGAAATTGGGCCTTCCGCAGAATCTGCGGGCACTGAGAACACATGCTCTCGCCAAGACGCCGAGAACGCCAAGAAATCGATCAATTCCTTCGTGAAGGCGATCGACGGTTCGGGTTGGCCCGTGCTCTAAGAGCGCCGCGCCATAGTCCGGCAAGAATTCAAGCCCCGGCCGGCAAGGCCCAAGGATGCGAGGAGTTGTTCTTATCGATCTCGTCTTCTGTTGTCCTTCCCATTTCCTGGGCGTTCTTGGCGTCTTCGCGGGAGAACAATAACGTGTTGGGAACGACAACCGCCCGGAAATGTGCTCCCACCGCCTTCGGTTATCCATGAACATCATGCACTTGGCGATCACAGCGGGCAAACATCCACCCACAGATTCTGCAGGAGAACCACAAAATTCCGGTTGATGATCAAAGAGACGTCTTCACTGCGCGCGTCAGGTGCCCGCCCATTGCTTGAACGGATGGCGCACCAGGCAGACGTTGTAGTAGCGATGATCGTGGGTCACCTCGTCGCCCGCCCACGGCGGGACCTCGAAGGGCTGATCGGGGGCGTCCAGCTCGACCTCTGCGACCACCAGCCCCTGGTTGTCCCCCTCGAACAGGTCCACCTCCCAGGTGCGCCCGGCATAGTCGACGTCGTAGCGGGTCTTTTCGATCAGCGGGCGCAGGCACATCTCCTCCAGCATGTGCTCGGCGTCGGCCACGGGGACCTCGTACTCGAACTCCAGGCGGTGCATGGCCAGCGTGGCGGTCTTGATGTTGAGAAAGGCCCGCGCCCCGCCGACGCGCACCCGCACCGAGGCGGGCCCGGACTCGGTCAGATACCCCTGGCGGTAGCGAACGCCCGGGCCGGCGCCGGCGCGCCAGGTGTCGTCGCGCACCAGGAACTTACGTTCGATCTCTACCGCCATTTCAAGCCCTTGCAACCGTCCGACCCGGCACTATGGTATGACAGGCACACCACATTTTGTATGCTTGACGACCCCCGATGGTTGCATAAATCGCGGCGTCAAGACGAGCAACATGCCGAAAATCGCCGTGTTTGGCTTGGGTGCGGCACCCGAGGCTGGGAATACACCACCGGTGCGATCGAGGACTGGGGGCAATGCAAAGCGGCGTGCGAGCGGAGCGGGCTAGCGCAGCGAGCGTAAGCGGTGCAAAGCCCCCAGTCCTCGATCGACTTGTGTAATGATTGGGCACCCGTATGCCGGCGCTCGGCCGGGCGGCGCGCGAACCTCGGACGGGAGGTGAACCGTATGAGAGCGATCGTGATGACGGCACCCGGCGGCCCCGAGGTGCTGCAGCCGAAGGACGTCGAGGAGCCCGGGATTACGGGCGAGCGGGAGGTGCGCGTGCGGCTCAAGGCCGCTGGCGTCAATCCGGTGGACATCAAGCTGCGCGCCCGCGGCACCTATTTCCCCGATCGCATGCCGGCCATCCTGGGCTGCGACGGCGCTGGAGTCGTCGAAGAAACCGGCCCCGGGGTCCGGCGCCTTCGGGTGGGCGACGAGGTCTATTTCTGCAACGGGGGGATCGGGCATCCGGCGGGCAACTATGCCGAACTCGCCGTGGTGGACGAGCGCTTCGCCGCCCGCAAGCCCGCAACCCTGGATTTCGAGCAGGCCGCCGCCGCGCCCCTCGTGTTGATTACGGCCTGGGAGTCGCTGCACGACCGCGGGCAGGTGGGCCCGGGGAGCCGAGTACTCATCCATGCTGGGGCCGGCGGCGTCGGCCACGTGGCCGTGCAGCTGGCCAAGCTCGCCGGCGCCCGCGTGTGCACCACGGTGGGCTCCCACGAGAAGGCCGCGCTGGCCCAGGACTTGGGGGCCGACCGGTGCATTCTGTACAAGGAGCACGACTTTGTCGACGCGGTGCTGGACTGGACAGGCGGGCGCGGCGTGGACCTGGCCCTGGATACGGTGGGCGGCGAGAGCTTCGCACGCACCGCCCGGGCGGTGCGCTTCTACGGCGATGTGGTGACACTGCTGCAGCCCGGGGTAGATACGGATTGGAAACAGGCGCGCCTGCGCAATCTGCGCATCGCCCTGGAGCTCATGTTGTCACCCATGTACTTTGGCCTGGATGACGCCCGCCAGCACCAGGCCTCGATCCTGGAGCAGTGCGCCGAGCTGTTCGACAACCAGCGGCTGCGCATCCATGTCCAACAGACCTTCCCGCTGGAGCAGGCCGCCCGCGCCCATGTGCTGTTGGAGCGCGGATCGCTGACCGGCAAGCTGGTGCTCACCGTTGACTGAGCCGACCCGCGCCGTGCCCATGCTGCTCATCGTCGTGGCGGTGGCCGCGCTGACCTATGCGCTTTGGGTGGCGTATCTGTATTCGATCCAGGAGCGCATCGTCTTCCTGCCCTCGCGGGAGCTGGGCGCGACCCCGTCGGCCCGGGGGCTGGAGTATCGCGAGGTGCGCCTCGCCACGGCGGACGGGGAACGCCTGCACGGCTGGCTGGTGCCCGCCGAGCCGGCCCGGCCAACGCTGCTGTTCCTGCACGGCAACGCCGGCAACGTCTCCCACCGGCTCGAATCCCTGCGCCAGTTCCACGAGCTGGGCCTGAGCGTGCTCATCTTCGACTACCGCGGCTACGGAAACAGCACGGGCTCACCCAGCGAGGCGGGGACCTATCGCGACGCCGAGGCGGCATGGCGGTATCTGGTCGAGGAGCGGGGCCTGTCGCCGCAGGACATCGTGGTGTTCGGGCGCTCCCTGGGCGGGGCGGTGGCCGTCGACCTGACCACCCGCCACACCCCCGCTGGGCTGATCCTGGAGTCCACCTTCCGCTCCGGCGCGGACATGGCGCGGCACATCGCCCCGCTGTTCCCTTCGCGCCTGCTGACGCGCCTGCACTACCCCTCGGAGGAGAAGATCCAACGTGTGCGCTGCCCGGTGCTGGTGATCCACAGCCGCGACGACGAGATCATCCCGTTCGAGCACGGGCGCGCCCTGTTCGCCGCAGCGCCCGAGCCGAAGACGTTTCTGGAGCTGCACGGCGATCACAACTCGGCCTTTCTGGCGAGCGAGACCGAGTACCTGCAGGGCCTGGACGGGTTCCTTCGCACCCACGTGGGGCCCTGAGGGGGCCGATCGCCCCTTGCGCGGGCCTCGCCAGGGAGCCGTGGACGGCGGCTGCTATACTGCCCGCGCGCCTCGAGCATGCGATGGTCACGATCATTACCCAGTCGATCGCTTCGGCAGCTGTGTTACCCGACAGTTGCATCAATAGCGCCGTCAAGTCGAGCGTAAGCGGCGCAAAGCCCCTGCCCTCGATCGATTTATGCAACGATTGGGGGTACTTGCCGGGGAGCCAAGTGTAGGCCGACACATCGATATGCAACCATGGAGATGACCATGGCGCTTTCATCGAGAATCGCGCGCCTGGCGGCCGGGATCGGGCTGCTCGGGGCCGTTGCCGGGGCCCCCGGGGCCGGCGGCCTGCCCCTGCACACCCTGCGCCTGCCCGAGGGCTTTCACGTTCAGCTCTATACCGGCGAGGTGCCGGGGGCCCGCTCCCTGACCCTGGGCCCGGACGGCGTGGTCTTCGTCGGCACCCGCAGCGCAGGCAGGGTCTACGCCGCGGTCGACGACGACGGCGACGGCAGGGCCGAGCGCGTGCACACCGTCGCCTCGGGCCTGTTCCAGCCCAACGGCGTGGCGTTTCGCGACGGCGCCCTGTACGTGGCCGAGGTCAACCGCATCCTGCGCTTCGACGCCGTGGCCGGGCGCCTGGACGACCCGCCGCCGCCCGTGGTGATCACCGAGGCCCTGCCCTCGGAGACCCACCACGGCTGGCGCTTCATCGCCTTCGGCCCCGACGGGCGCCTCTATGTCCCCATCGGAGCACCATGCAACATCTGCCTCGAGCCCGGCTTTGCCGAGATCCGGCGCATCGACCCGCAGACCGGGGAGCTAGAGACCTTCGCCCGGGGGGTGCGCAACACGGTGGGCTTCGACTGGCATCCGGTCACAGGCGCGCTCTGGTTCACGGACAACGGCCGCGACTGGCTCGGGGACGACCTTCCGCCGGACGAGCTCAATCGGGCCCCGCGCGCCGGGCTGCACTTCGGCTTCCCCTTCTGCCACGGGCGCGCCGTCTCAGACCCCGAGTTCGGCGAGGACCGGCGGTGCGAGGAGCTCGTCGCGCCGGCATGGGAGATGGGCGCCCACGTGGCGGCGCTCGGCATGCGCTTTTATACCGGAGAGATGTTTCCCCCGCGCTATCGCCACCAGATCTTCATCGCCCAGCACGGCTCCTGGAATCGCAGCACCAAGGTCGGCTACCGGGTGATCCGCGTCGAGGTACAAGACGGCCGGGCCGTGGACGCGGCCCCCTTCGTCGAGGGCTGGCTGCAGGGCCAGCACGCCTGGGGACGGCCGGTGGACGTGCTGGTGATGCCCGACGGCGCCCTGCTGATCTCCGACGACAAGGCGGGCGCCATCTACCGCGTCACCTACGATCCAACCCGTTAGATCTGTGGCTCGCCGGCGGAACTTGCGGCGCAAGGGGGAGAAAGGCATGTTCTCTCGCCAAGACGCCAAGCACGCCAAGCAATCAATCAACCTCCTCGTGGAGGCGTTCAACGGTTCGGGCATTCACGTGCTTCATGTGCGCCTCGCGAAGTCGAGCGAGTATTCAAGCCGCCTGTCACCAACGCGCAAGCAAGTCCATCCGGAGGTTTAAACTCTGCACGTCGTGGGGTCTCTCGACGCGCTCCAGCGCGATCTTCCCATTCCCTTGGCGTTCTTGGCCTCTTGGCGAGAACCTCGTTCTGCTCCGCGTCCACGAATTCCGCGGAAAGGCCGCACAGCGGGCGAAGCTCGCGCTCGGATCGGTGCCGGTCGAGGGGCGCGGCGTCACTCGCGCACGAACAGCGCAATGGACTCCACGTGGGCGGTGTGGGGGAACATGTCCATCACCCCGACCCGGGCGAGCCGGTAGCCGTGGCTGTGCACCAGCTCACCGGCATCGCGGGCGAGGCTGCCCGGGCGGCAGGCGACATAGACGATGCGCCGGGCGCCCAGCCGGGTCAGGGGGGCGATGACCGGCTCGGCCCCGCTGCGCGGCGGATCCAGCAGGACCTTGTCGTAGGGGCGATCGAACCCCGGCACCGCATCCATGGGTCGTCCCAGGTCGGCGGCGATCAGCTCCACATTGGCCAGCCCGTTGCGGCGGGCGTTGTCCCGGGCGCGGGCCACCAGGCCGGTGTCACCCTCTACCCCGACCACCTCGCTGGCGACGCGTGCCATGGGCAGGGTGAAATTGCCCAGCCCGCAGAACAGGTCCAGCACCCGATCGCCGGGTGAGAGCTCCAACAGCTCCAGGGCCCGATCGACCATCCGGGCGTTTATCTCGGCGTTGACCTGGGTGAAGTCGGTGGGCCGAAACCGGATCCGAACCTCGTGACGCTCCAGGGCGTACTCGAGCGGCGCGGCCTCCGGCCACAGGGGCGCCGCCGAGTCGATCCCGCCGGGTTGAAGATGCACGTGCGGACCGGTCTCACGCCCGAAGGCGATGAGCCGCTCCCGGTCCTCGGGGCCCAGCTCGTCCAGGGTGCGAAACACCAGGGCGGCGGCCGCATCTCCCACCGCCACCTCGATCTGGGGGATGCGGTCGCGGGCCCGCAGGCCGGCGATCAGCTCGGCCAGGGCCTCGATCCGGCCGCCCACCGCCGGGTGCAGCACGGGACAGGCGGCGAGCTCGGCCACGAAGGAGCTGCGCCGCTCGCGGAATCCCACCAGCATCCTGCCCTTTTTGATGACATGCTTGACGCCCAGCCGGGCCTTGCGCCGGTAGCCCCAGTGGGGCCCCGTGAGCGGCGCCAGGACGGCGTCCGGGCGCACGCCCCCCAGACGCTCCAAGCTCTGCAGCAGGATTTCCTGCTTGTGCTGGATCTGGCTCTCGGGGGCCAGGTGCTGCAGGCTGCATCCGCCGCAGACCCCGTAGTGGGGACAGCCGGGCTCGACCCGCAGCGCCGAGGCCTCGCGCAGCTCTTCGACCTGGGCCTCGTCGTAGTCGCGCCGCCGCTTCACGTAGCGCAGCAGGACCTCCTCTCCGGGCAGCGCGCCGTCGACGAACACGGTCTTGCCGTCGACGCGGGCCACGCCGCGCCCGTCGTGAGCCAGGAACTCGATGCGGGCGGGCACCGGCTCGCTGCGCAAGGGATGGCGCTGGCGGCGAGTACGTGAGCGGGACATATCGATCCGTAAAGAGAGCTCCCCGGTTCTCGACTCATCTTTGCAATGGGACGTGTCGGGAGGATCCAAGGGCACGGAAGAGAAAACATGTTCTCTCGCCAAGACGCCAAGCTCGCCAAGGAATCATTTGTTCCTGAAATATGCCCCGAAATCGACTATTTTATGCTGCATATCAATCTGTTGGCGATTACCGCGGGCGAAACACCCACCCACAGATTCTGCAGAGCAGCCTGCAATGATTGGGCTTGCTTGCCAGCGCCTTGCCCAATAGGGCGCGTTCGCAGTCGGCGGCCTCAAGGACCTTTCCAGGCCGCCAGGAATTCGTCCAGGTGAGGCCTGCCCTCCGAGGCCAGCGTGTCGCGCAGCAGCTTGCATTCTCGCGCGTAGCCGTCGGGGTCCAGCCGGCCGCGCATGAGCTGAAAACGCAGGTACACCAGGTAGGTGTTCAGCACGTCGGTCTCGCAGTAGTCGCGAATGCGGGCCAGATCGCCGGCCAAGTAGGCCTCCCACACGTTGGCGCCGCTCATCCCCATCTTGCCCGGAAACCCCAGCAGGGTGGCGATCTCGTCCAGGGAGGCATTGGCGCGCGCCTGATAGCCCGCCAGCACGTCCATCAGGTCGGTGTGGCGAGTATGGAACCGGTTCAGATAGTTGTTCCACCGAAAATCGCGGTCTTCGTCCCCGGTCTCCCAATAGCGCGCTGCGCGAACCCCGTGGAGCAACGCCCGGTAATGCAAGACCGGCAGGTCGAAGCCCGAACCGTTCCATGACACCAGGGTCGGCACGAACCTCTCCACGCCGTCGAAGAATCGCTCGACGAGCTCTCGCTCGGTGGCCCCCACATCCCCCAGCGACCATACCTTCACCCGTTCGGCGCTGCGCAGCACTGCGGAGATGGCCACGATCCGATGGAGATGATGCCGGAGAAACTCCGAGTCGCCGGTCTGCTGCCGGCGCAGGTGAAACACGGCCTTGCCCACGTCCTCGTCGCTGAGGTCCCGCAGGTCGTAGAGGCGACGCCCGGCCTCGACGTCGGGCACGGTCTCGATGTCGAAGACGAAGACGTTCATAGGAAACGTTCCGAGCCCTGGAACCTCATTCGGGGAAGACACCCGTAGACAGGTAGCGATCGCCGCGGTCGCAGATGACGGTGACGATCACCGCGCCCTCCAGCTCCTTCGACAGCCGCAGGGCGGCGGCAACGGCACCGCCGGAGGAGATGCCGGCAAAGACGCCTTCTCGCGCCGCCAGGGCGCGGGTGGCGGCCTCGGCCTCCTGCTGGCCCACGTCGATGACGCGATCTACACGCGCCGGCTCGTAGATGCGCGGCAGATACTCCTCGGGCCAGCGCCGAATGCCCGGGATGCTCGCCCCCTCGGCCGGCTGCACACCGACGATCTGCACGGCCGGGTTCTGCTCCTTGAAAAAGCGTGAGGTCCCCATGATGGTGCCCGTGGTACCCATGGCGCTGACGAAGTGGGTCACGGTCCCGCCAGTGTCGCGCCAGATCTCGGGGGCGGTACCCTCGTAGTGGGCCCTGGGGTTGTCGGGGTTGGCGAACTGATCCAGAACGATTCCGCGGCCCTGGGCCGCCATGTCCCGGGCCATATCGCGCGCCTCCTCCATCCCCCCTTCCCGGGAAACGAGCAGAATCTCGGCACCAAACGCCTTCATCACCGCCCGGCGCTCGACGCTCATGTGCTCGGGCATGATCAGCACCATGCGATAGCCCCTGATGGCCGCCGCCATGGCCAGGGCGATGCCGGTATTGCCGCTGGTCGCCTCGATGAGCGTATCGCCCGGCTTGATCTCACCGCGACGCTGGGCGTGTACAATCATAGACAGCGCCGGGCGGTCCTTGACAGAACCCGCCGGATTATTACCCTCAAGCTTTGCCAACACCGTATTGGTGGTCTCGCCCGGGAGACGCTGCAAGCGCACCAGCGGGGTATTTCCGACGAAGGCCTCTATCGTAGGGTATTCCATAAGGTCACGTGCATCTATTCGGGCCCGGGGGGCGCCTGGCGCCCCAGACGAGCGACCCGTATACGGACGGACAGTATAACCCAATCACTGCACAAATTGACCGAGAGCCGGGGGGCTTGCGCCGCTCACGTGCGCTGCACTATCTTCGTTGTGCTCGCTGCAGGCAAGCCCGATTCGCGCGTTCCCCGTGCCACTGAGGCGTGCGCGCCGCTTCGCAGGACCCCGGATCCTCGATCTCGGTGGCGGTGCAATCCAGCGACGGGCGCCGGAGACAGAGCCGACACTGCAATCGGCCGAACTTGCATCCGTTCGGCGCGGTTGTTTGTGCGCCCATGCGATATAACATACCCCGTGAAAGCGGCCGCCTCGCGCGGCAACCACACGCACGCACGCCCCAGGAGGATTTGCGTCCAGTCATGTCACTGCTACAGCGACGGGAAGGCGGTTCGTATACACGGTCTCGCCCGCTCCTCAGCCATCACTCCGCTCCTGAAGACATCGATAGCCCGCCCTCGACCTTGCGCGCGCCTCGCCACGGGAGGGCCGCCCCGGCGAGGTTCTGCGCCCCAGGGCGCAGGAGCGCGCGAATGAAATGGGATATCCGCAGCCGGGTACTGTTTCTTGCCTTGATCCCGACCGGCGCGATCACCGCCGTGCTCGGTGTCTATTTCGCTCATACCCAGTTGGCCGCCCTCGACCAGGCACTGATCGACCGTGGCCGAGCCCTGGCCAACAATCTAGCGCCCGCGAGCGAGTACGGCGTTGCGACCGGAAATCCCGATATTCTGCGAGGCCTGGCCCGCTCGGTGCTCGCAGAACCGGACGTGGTCGGAGTCAGCATCTCGGCCGCAAATGGGAAGACTCTGGTGAGCCTCGAGCAGGCCGATGCCGTGCAGCCCATGCGTTTTCGCGCGCCCATCACTCAAAGCGAGATGCCCGTGAGCGACTTCGTCGCCGCACCCGGAACCGGCGATACCTCCAGGACCTCCCGCGCCATCGGCTGGGTTACCATCGAGCTGTCCCACACCGCCACCTCGGCCCGTCAACGCGACGTGATTCTCAACGCCCTGGGAATCGCCGCCCTGGGTCTCGTTCTCAGCGCCCTGTTGGCGCTTCATATGGGGCAAGGGGTGATACGTCCGATACTTCAGCTCAAAGAGGCCGTGGCTCGAATCGGGAGGGGCCGGCTGGAAACCCGTGTTGAATTCGAGTCGAGCGCCGAGCTGGACGCGCTCAAGGACGGAATCAACAACATGGCCTCGGCCCTCGGAGAGGCCCATGCCGACCTGCAGAAGAAGATCGACGCCGCAACTTCCGAGCTTCGCGGCGCCCTGGAGAACATGGAGCTGCAGAATATCGAGCTCGAAGCGGCGCGCCAAAAGGCGCTGGAGGCAAGCCGCGTGAAATCCGCCTTCATCGCCAACATGAGCCACGAGATCCGCACCCCGATGAACGCGGTCATCGGTTTTGCCAATCTTCTCGAAAAGACCGAGCTCGACCAAAAGCAGCGCGAATATGCGTGCACCATCAAGCGGGCCGCAAACAGCCTGCTCAGCATCATCGACGATGTGCTGGACTTTTCTCAACTGTCGGCCGGCGACCTGGACATGCGCCAGGTGCCTTTCAACCTGCAGGATATCATGGAGGAGGCGATCGTCGCCCTCGCACCCTCCGCCTACGAGAAAGGCCTGGAGCTCGTGCTGATGTTCTATGGGGACGTGCCGCGTTCGCTGGTGGGGGACCCCACGCGACTGCGCCAGGTCGTGACCAACCTCGTGAGCAATGCGATCAAGTTTACCTCCCATGGCAGCGTGGTCGTGCGCGTCATGCTCGAGGAGGAGCTCGATGACGAGGTGAACCTCAAGGTCACTGTCCAGGACACCGGCATCGGCCTCAGCCAGAAGGACCAGGGCAAGCTGTTCTCCGCGTTCAGTCAGGCCGACATTTCCACAACACGCGAGTACGGCGGCATCGGGCTGGGACTGGTTATCTCCAAGAAGCTCGTGGAGCACATGCAGGGAAGGATGGGGCTCGAGAGCGAGCTCGGGAAGGGCTCTACGTTCTGGTTCGAGTTCAAGGCCGCTCGCCAGGCCGGGGCCCCTCCCGCGCTGCCCGGGTCCGACCGCCTCAAAGGCGTCTCCTGTATGGTCTACGATCCCCATCCCCTAATGCGCCTGGCAATTCTGCACCAGCTGACCGAGTGGGAGACGGACGCGCGCGAGGTGAGCTCCATGGAGGACCTCATCGGGGAGCTCGACCGTGCATCGGAGACGCCTGCGCCCTGCCGTCTGATGATCGTCGGTCTGAGCCACGATCGACCGGACGCCGGCAGCCTCGGTGCGCTGATTGCTCGAACCGCCTCGTCACAAAGCGATATCCTGGTGGTCCTGGCAAACACCGCCGACAAGGCCAGGCTGGATGAGCTGCGCGCCCAGGGCGCCGCCCTTGCCTTGCCCAAGCACACCCCTGGCCGGGACCTACTCCAGGAGATCGCAGCGCTCGCGCAAGGCTGCGACAAGACAGCGGGAGAAGACACGAGCGTCGAGCCCTCGGCCCGGACGGACCTGGACGACCTGCAGGTCCTTATCGTTGACGACAACGACATCAATCGCAAGCTCGCCGTAACGCTGTATCGAGAACGTGGCGCACATGTAGTAGAGGCCGAGAACGGAGAGCAGGCCGTGCAACGCGCCGCCGAGCGCGAGTTCGACCTCATCCTGATGGATATCCATATGCCTGTCATGAGCGGCGTGGAGGCTGCCAACCGCATTCGCATCATGCAGCACGGACGCAGACACACGCCCATCGTGGCACTTACCGCCAATGCGCTGCCCGAGGAGCGCGATCGGCTGTTGTGCTCGGGTCTGGATGACTGCCTCATCAAGCCAATGCATGACCGTGACCTGTGGGCGATCACCAATCGCTGGGTCAAGCGCGAAGATGCACAGACGGCGCCCCGGTCAGACGCAACGCCGGAACCTCCGACCGAACCATGCCGCCGCTCCGCAAACCAGAAGCGCGCGAGCGCGCTCACGATCACCGGCGGGAACCGAGATCTGGCCGATGAGCTGTATGCGATGCTGATCGACGAGCTCCCCAGAATGCGCGAACAGATCAACGACTCCTATCGCATGCAGGACTACGCACGACTAGAGTCCGAGGCCCACAAGATTCACGGCGCGGCTGCATACTGCGCGGTCGACAGCGTCACCGAATCGGCCGGCAATCTCGAGCGCGCCGTGATCCGTGAGGATTACGCCAACATCGAAGACTTGTTGTCCCGACTGAACCGGGACATCGAAGAGCTATTGAGCGCCGAGGACAACGTCTAGTCAGCATGTCTCGCCGGGATCGCGGAAGCAGGCGCCGAATTCGGGTTCGTAGGCGCCGCCCTGGAAGGAAAGTGGTAGCCGTAGCTACCACTTGACTGACAAATTCGCCGGGAGCGAATTTGGACAACGCGAAGCGTTGGCCCCCGAAGGGGGCGAGGCCCAGGGACGNNACAAGCCTGAACCGCGATAGGCCAACGGCGCAAACAGTGTCTCGTTGCTCGATTGCCCCGCATCGTACTTTGTCTCTTTTGCGTTTCAGCGCGTTGCGCAATAGCCGTTGGCCGCCCGGTGAGATATGCGGGCTGGACGCAGGCGCGAATGCGCCGGCATGCAAAAGATGCTAGAGTGTTGCCTGTTGTCCGGTTTCAGGGCGCAGAAGCGGTTGGGCAGTTTTTCACATGACTCGTTCCAGTTGCCGACTGCATCTTCCGATGCCCAAGGTGCTCGGCTGTCGATGCCCATCACTTCCGGCGGTATCCGTGCGCACGGTTCCGAAATCCGGCGGCCATCGCCGCGTTACACGCACCTGGGTTGCCTGTCTCGCCTGCACGTTGCTCGCAGGCCGGGCCGGTCCGTTCGCCCACGGCCAGGATCTGGTCAGCGAGGACGACATCCTGGGCGACATGCCGGTGGTGCTCTCGGTGACCCGCCTTGCCCAACCGGCCGCGGAGGCGCCCGCCACCGTGACCATCATCGATCGCGGCATGATCGACGCCTCCGGCGCCCGCACCATCCCGGATCTGTTTCGACTCATTCCCGGTTTTTTCGTTGGCCTGAAGAGCGGCAACGAGCCTGTGGTCACCTACCATGGCCTCAGCGATACCTACGCTCGGCGCCTGCAGATTCTGGTTGATGGGCGCTCCGTGTACGTGCCCTCTTTCGGCGGTGTACCCTGGTACGACCTGCCGCTGGCCCTCGAGGACATCGAGCGCATCGAGGTAATTCGCGGTCCTAACACCGCCGCCTACGGCGCAAACGCCTTTCTCGGAGTGATCAGTATTCATACGTACCACGGCTCCGCCTTGCCGGGCGCCTTCGCAAGGGCCCTGGCTGGAACCCACAATGAGCGCAAGTATCTGCTGCGCTATGGCGGCCGCTACGCAGATACCGACTACCGCATTACGGCCGCCACCGAGCGTGACGACGAATTTGACAGCAAAGATGATGCCCGTTCCAGCCGGTACGCGCGGCTACGTACTGATCACCGCGCTTCGGCAAATGATACGCTTCTGTTCCAGATCGGCGCACTTCGCGGACCTCGCGAACATGGCGCAGCCGGCAATCTCACCACCCCTCTGCGCGACCGCAATGCCTCCACGGAGTTCGTTCAGCTCCGCTGGCGTCGCAAACTCGGCGTGGGGAGCGACGCGTCCCTGCAGTTCTTCTATACAGAGCACGAGTGGGAAGAGAAATACACGACCCAGTACTTCCTTGCCCCGTTTGGCGTGATCCCCGTCCTGGTCGACTTTGACGTCCGTTCCCGCCGCTATGATTTGGAGCTTCAACACCGACTGACGCCGTCGGAGACCGTTCGTGTGGTCTGGGGCCTCAACAGCCGGCTGGATCGGGTCGACGCGGGCGACTATTACGGGGTGAGCGATGACACCGAATACCGTTTGAACCGCCTGTTCGCCAATGTCGAGTGGCATCCCTCGCCGGCACTCGCCGTCAATCTCGGCGGAATCCTCGAGAACAACAGCTTCACGGGTAGCCACGCCTCGCCTCGCCTGGGACTGAACTATTCGGTTGCCCCGAACCACACGTTTCGCGCAATTGTATCCCAGGCCCTGCGAGTTCCCTCCGTGGTGGAAGAACGGGCCGACGGCGCCATCTGCGCAAAGGTCGTAGACCCCACCTGCAGCGCACCCGTGCCGACACTGTTGGGGGATCCGGGACTTTCAGCAGAAAGGATCACATCGCGGGAACTGGGCTACTATAGCCGCCTTAACGACACGCTCACCTTCGACGCCAGGCTCTACCACGACAACATCTACAACTTGATTTCGATCCTGATCCCGCCGGGCGGGATTCCGCGCTCGTTCGCGAACACGGACCACGCGACGTTGTCGGGTGCCGAGCTCTACGCCGACCTCCGACCCGACGACGAAACGCGGTTCGTCTTCGGGTACGCCTATACCCATATCGACAGCGACGACAACGCCGACAACTATTCCACCAGCGCGCCGATTCACAGTGTGAGTCTTTTAGTCGACCGGGAGCTCTCGCCCCGGCTGGACGGGAGCATGGCCGTGTATCGCCTTGACAAGTTCGCACCGCTGGACGGAGATCCAATCGACGAGGTGACTCGAGTGGACCTGCGGCTGGCCCGCGAGCTCAAACAAGGCGGACTACGCGGCCAAGTATCGCTGGTCGGTCAAAGCATACTCGGCGATATCGTCGAGTACCAGACGGATACGACATTCCGGCGGCGCGTCTACCTGGCCCTGGACCTGGAACTGTAGCGTAAGGGGAAATCCAGGGACATACACGCATGACACGGATGAGACGTTCCCCAGCGCGACTCGCGGCGGCGACTGCTGCGGTGCTCATGTTTCTTCTCGGCTCGGCTGCGGCCGCACCCACAGAGGCGCCCGAGACAGGCGAGCGGACCATTTTGCTTGTCACCAGCAAGCGCTCTCCTACGCACCACGACTACGTGAATACCTTCGCGCGCAAGGTGCGCGAGCTCAGCGCGAGGCAGGTGGAGTTCCGAACCTATACGCCCGTGGAGCTCACCGGGCTGATCTCGCAATCCGGACGATTCCCGAGAAGTGATTTGATAGTCACCGTCGGCACCGATGCCGCGGTCACTGTTTCCGGCTATAGCGACGACGCCCCTGTGTTCTTCACGTTGATACCGCAATCTTCCTACTACGCCATTGTTGATCGATTTCGGCAGAATTTTGCGCCCGAGCGAGAGCACTCCGGTCTGTTTCTCGACCACCCCGTTGAGCGCCACCTCGCCTTGGTCAGCGCCGTGCTCCCGCCCGTCCGGCGCGTCGGCGTGCTACTGGGCTCATACACCAGCCACCTGCGCGAGCGTATTCGCGAGGCGGCGACGCGCATGGGACTGCAGGTCGTGTTTCGATCCGTCGAACACGAGGAGCAGATCTATACGAGCCTTCAGTCGCTGCTCCCAGAGGTCGACGTGCTGGTGGCCCTGCCCGACCCTGCGGTATACAACCGGCACACAATCCGCAACATGCTGATCACCACGTTTCGGTATCGCAAGCCGCTGTTCGGCTATTCGCGGGCACTGGTGAAGGCCGGCGCGCTCGCTGCCCTGTACTCCGAGCCGCAGGCCATCGGCGATGAGGCCGCCCGGGCGGTGGCGCGCTCGCTTGCGGAAGCCTCGGTCGACCTGCCCGCCCCCAGACACCCGAGCGACTTCTCGGTGGACGTGAACTTCTGGGTAGCCGAGTCTCTCGACCTCGACGTGCCGCAGGTCGCCAAGGTCTTGAGCCGCGTTCGCGAACAGGTCGCTCCCGAGTGAACCTTCCCTTTGGGTATCACGCACAACTTGCGCGCGCAGAGCAGGCATATGCTCTCGCCAAGACGCCAAGAACGCCAAGGGATCGATCAACCTCTTCGTGAAGGCGATCGACGTTTCGGGGGAATCCCGTGCTTCAAAAGCGCCTCGCCGAAGTCGAGCAGATATCCAAGCCCCTTGTGACAAGGCACAAGTATGTGAGGAGTTGTTTCTTACGCGCTTAGTTGAGCCTTTCGACGCACTCGAGCTCGATGATGGTCCTTTTGTCGTCCTCTCCATCCCCTTGGCGTTCTTGGTGAGAGCATAATAGTGTGCTCGGAAAAAACCGCCTGGAAACATGCCTCCACCGCGCTCAATTGCCCAAGAGCATCATGTACTTGGCGATCACGGCGAGCAACCATCCACCCACAGATCCTGTGCAGGAGCCTCGTTATTAGCGATCGAGAAGACGCGCCTCGATCATGAGGCGCTTCATCTCGCGCACTGCCTCGCCCAGGCCGGTGGACACAGCCCGGGCGATGATGGCGTGGCCGATGTTCAGCTCCCGCAAATAGCGCAGCCTCGCCACGGCCGCGACATTGTGGTAGTTGAGGCCGTGCCCTGCGTTGACCTGCAGCCCCAGCTCGGCCCCCGCGCGCACCGCCTCGACGATTCGATCGTACTCCTCCCGGCGCAGCGCGGGGTCGCGGGCGTCGGCAAACCGCCCGGTGTGGATCTCGATGGACGCGGCGCCGGTTCGGTGTGCCGCCTCGATCTGCCCCTGTTCGGCGTCGATGAACAAGGAGACCCGGATGCCGGCCTCCCGCAGGCGCTGGCAGGCATCAGCGATCTTCCGCTGCTGGCCCAAGACATCCAGCCCCCCCTCGGTAGTCAGCTCCTCGCGGCGCTCCGGCACCAGGCAGCAGTCGCTTGGCTGCAGACGCTCGGCGATCTGGATCATCTCCTCGGTCACCGCCATCTCCAGATTCATCCGGCCAAGGACCACCTCCTTGACGAGCCGGACATCGCGCTCCTGGATGTGGCGCCTGTCCTCGCGCAGGTGGAGCGTGATCAGGTCAGCGCCCGCCTGCTCCGCCTCCATGGCCGCCAGCACCGGGTCCGGGTAGCCGGCGCCGCGCGACTGGCGCAATGTGGCCACGTGGTCGATGTTGACTCCCAACAGGAGCTCGTCTTCCAAATCCGCCATATGAAATGTCTCCCCGACCTCAGGCCCCGCCGAGCAGCTCGCGGCTCTTCAGCGGACGCGGCCCCAGGTAGTGAGCGAGGATGCTGCGCATCAGCCGCTTGGTCTCCTCCAGCACGCGCGGATCGAGGAGCTCTTCCCGTGCCAGCGCGAGCAGGCTCGCACCGTGGACCGCGACCCCCGCACCCCCCGCCCCCATGTCCGGCAAGGGCCCGTCTTCCACAAGATAACGATAGAGCCGATCGGCTGCAATCGGCTCCCCCTCGCCGGCCGTACGCTCCAACAGCAGGCCGTAACCCAACTCCTCCAGCAGTCGCTTTTCGAAGACCCGCAAGACGGGCTCCGGCGCCTCGCCGGCCTCCAGGCGGTGCAGGACCTCTGAATAGCTGGCAAACAGCCGTGCCTGGTTGTCGTTGCGTTGTGTCAGGCGCAGCAGCAGCTCATTGAGATAGAATCCGCTGGCCAGGGCCTTCCCGGCCCGAAGGGCGAATGTCGCGACCTCCTCGGTGCCCGTGAGGGTGTAGAGCTCACCGCCTCCGGACCACGACAGCAAGAGGCTGCGAAACGGCTGAATGGCCCCGCGTGCGCGCGACCTCTTCCCGCGCACCCCGCGCGCGACCAGGCCAACACGGCCGAACTCCGGCGTAAACGCCTCCGCCAACATGCTGGTATCACGGTAGGGACGCCCATGGAGCACGAACCCGGGCTGCAGGTTAACGCGCGACCGCACGGCCCCGCCCTTGGCACGTACCCGCGGCCCCGGCCCTACTCATCGGAGTAACCCAGCTCCCTGAGGCTGCGCTCGTCGTCCGACCATCCTTCCTTCACCTTGACCCAGAGCTGGAGAAAAACCCGCTGACCGAACATGCGCTCCATGTCGATTCTCGCCTTGCGCCCGATCCTCTTCAGCATCTCGCCTCCCTTCCCGATGACAATCGCCTTCTGCCCCTTGCGCTCCACCCAGACCACCGCGCTGATATGCAAGACTTCGTCCTTCTTTGAAAATCGTTCGACGCTCACCGTCACCCCGTAGGGCAGCTCCTGGCGCATAATCCGCGTGATCTTCTCGCGCACCAACTCCGCGGCAAGGAAGCGCTCGGTGCGATCGGTCACCTGATCGGCCGGAAACAGGTGCGGGCCCTCCGGCAGCCTCCGCTCCACAATCTGCTCCAGCGCCTGGACGTTTTCCCCCGTGGCCGCAGACAGCGGAACGATGTCCTCGAACTCGAACCGCCCGCGCATCTGCTCGATGAATGGGAGGAGCCTCTCCTTGTCCTTTACCTTATCGACCTTGTTGACCGCCGAGAGCACCGGGACGCGGACCTGCCCGAGCCTGTCCAGGACATGCTCGTCTTCACCCGTCCATGCCAGGGCCTCCACCACGAATACAACCAGATCCACGTCCTCGAGGACGGTGCTCGCTGCCCGGTTCATGTATCGATTGATGGCCGATTCCCGGCCGAGATGAATTCCCGGCGTATCCACGTATACGCACTGCGTGTCATGGACGGTCTTGATGCCAAGGATGCGATGGCGAGTGGTCTGCGGCCTCCCCGCCGTGATGCTGATCTTTTGACCCAGGAGACGGTTGAGCAGTGTGGACTTGCCCACGTTGGGGCGACCGACCAGCGCAACGTAGCCGCATCGTTGCATGGGATCAATCCCCTGCCAGCAGCTCCAAGGCCCGTTTGGCGGCATCCTGTTCCGCCTTGCGCCGGCTGGTTCCGCTTCCGCTCGTAACCGCCTCCAGATCGGGTATCCTGCAGCTGACGCGGAATCGCCGCCTATGCGCCTCGCCCGCCACCTCGACGACCGTGTATTCCGGAAGGGAGAGGCGCCGGGACTGCAGCAACTCCTGCAAACGGGTCTTCGAATCCTTCAGGGTTGCGGCCTCCGGCAGCGAATACAAGGCAGATGCATATGTTGAGAGGATCAGCTCACGGCAACGCTCAAAGCCCCCATCCAGGTAGACGGCGCCGAACAGTGCCTCCATTCCGTCCGCCAGGATGGACTCGCGGCGGTACCCGCCGCTCTTCAATTCGCCAGACCCCATGACGAGATGGCTTCCAAGCTCGACCCCTTGCGCGAGCTCGGCCAGCTTATCACGACGCACCAACGATGCTCGAAGCCTGCTCAGCTCGCCTTCTGTCGCCGCCGGGAAACGCTCATAGAGCGCGGCCGCGATTACGAAATTGACCACGCCATCGCCGAGAAATTCCAACCTTTCATTGTGGGGGCCTCCCGCGCTTCGATGCGTAAGCGCTTCCTTGAGAACTTTCCGATCCCGGAACCGATATCCAAGATCCCTCTCCAATTCCTCCCACGAGCTCATTAGTGATCTACGATCTCGACTCGTTCGTGAAAAGTCGCGACCACATCGACGTTGCCAAGTGCATGCTTGCGGATCTCGAAGTCGATCGCCACCTTGAGTATCCCACGCTCCTTGCTGATGGTAATATCCTTTCTCGGGTCGACGCTGGTTATGTCGTTGATGGAGAAACGCCGCTTGAGCAGCGTGACGATCTCACTCGGACTCTTCTCGGTGATGAACGGCTCCTGCTTCAGCGATTTCAGCGAGCCGCGCACGTTGTATGCCTCCATATACATCGGCGCGAGACGGATACCGAGCGTCGCGAAGAATCCAACCAGCGCCAAGACGATCAACCATCCGAGCCCGGTCATACCTCGTTGCCTGCGGATGTGCTGCACCTCTCAATCCTCCCTTCATTGTATGGTCATACCTATCCTGCCCCAGTCACCCCAATTCATCCAAATGAAAAACGCCTTGCCGACCAGATTCTCGTCCGGAACACCGCACCAGAACCGGCTGTCGTTGGAGTGGTCACGGTTGTCCCCCATGACGAAATACTCGCCCTCGGGGACGGTGACCGAACCACCGACCATGCAGTCGTACGGAGGCGTGAAGCTGCGCTTATCGACCAATATCCTGTGTTCGATTCCGTCGATCCGCTCTGTCAGCACGTGCGCGCCCAATGCCCCGTGCTCGCTGACGTAGACGCCGGTGTTGTCGTATTCGAACGGTGCCCCGTTGACATACACCCGCTTGTCTCGGTATGTGATGCGATCGCCCGGCAGCCCGACTACGCGCTTGATGTAGTCGATGGAGGGATCGCGGGGATACCTGAATACCATTACGTCGCCGCGCTGCGGACTTCCCAGATCGACGATCTTCTTGTTGATCACGGGCAGGCGGATCCCGTAGGCGAACTTGTTGACGAGGATGAAATCGCCGTCCACCAGCGTCGGCATCATCGATCCCGAGGGAATGCGGAAGGGCTCCATCAGAAACGATCTCAGGATCAATACGATTACGATAATCGGGAAAAACGATCGCGAATATTCGACCAGCACGGGCTCCTTGCCAGCGTGCTCTTCTCCCGCCCGCTCGCCGCGCCGCCGGCGCCACACCGCTACGTCCAGGAGCCAGATGAGCCCTGTAACCAGCGCGGCCAGGAACAAAATTGTCGGAAAATCAAACTGCATCCAGCCTACTCACTCGAGTGCCTTTGGTCCGCGCGCAATTCTACCAGATGACTCACTTCTTACCTACTTGCAGAACGGCAAGGAACGCCTCTTGCGGAATATCCACCCTGCCGACGCTCTTCATGCGTTTCTTTCCCGCTTTTTGCTTTTCCAAAAGCTTTCTCTTGCGCGTGATATCGCCGCCATAACACTTGGCGGTCACGTTCTTGCGCAGGGCCTTCACGGTCGACCGAGCGATCACGTGTGACCCGATGGCCGCCTGTATCGCCACTTCGAACATCTGCCTGGGGATGATCTCGCGCATTTTGTCTACCAGCTCACGGCCCCGAGCCTGCGCCTGGTCCTTGTGGACGATCACCGACAGGGCATCGACCCGCTCGCCGTTGATCAGCACATCCAGCTTGACGAGGGGCTCGGACTGAAAGCGCATGAACTCGTAGTCGAAGGAGGCATACCCGCGGCTCACGGACTTCAGACGGTCGAAAAAGTCCAGCACGATCTCGCTCAACGGCAGCTCATAGATGAGCGAAACCTGTCCGCCCAGGTAGCGCATATCCGTTTGCACACCCCGCTTTTCCAGGCACAAGTTGATCACAGGCCCCACGTACTCCTGCGGGACCAGGATGGTCGCGGCGATGATGGGCTCGCGAATCTCATCGATCTCGTTGGTCGGAGGAAGCCGTGCCGGATTGTCGATGTGCAGCGTCTCGCCCCCTTTGCTCAGCACCTCATAGACCACCGTGGGCGCCGTAGTAATGAGATTCAGTCCATACTCGCGCTCCAGTCGCTCCTGCACGATCTCCATGTGCAGCATACCGAGAAAGCCGCAGCGGAATCCGAACCCCAGGGCCTGTGAGGTTTCGGGCTCGTAGTGCAGCGCCGAATCGTTGAGCCTGAGCTTCGACAGCGCCTCACGGAACGGCTCGTACTCGTCGGAATCCACGGGAAACAGGCCCGCAAACACGCGCGGCTGCAGTTGCTTGAAGCCGGGAAGGGGGCGCGGCGCCGGGCTCGATTCACTGGTCAGCGTATCCCCGACGGGGGCGCCGTCGATGTCCTTGATCCCGGCGATGACGAACCCGACGTCGCCCGCGCTGAGCCCGTCGGTCTCCACGCGCTTGGGCGTGAACACCCCCACCTTGGCCACCTGGTGGGCGCGGCTCGTCGACATCACCCGGACCTTCTCGCCCGGGCGAACCGTCCCCTGCATGATGCGTACCAGTGAAATCACGCCGACATACTTATCGAACCAGGAGTCGATGATCAGCGCCTGCAGGGGAGCATGCGTGTCTCCCTCGGGGGCCGGGATACGCCGCACCAGCTCCTCGAGCAGCTCGGGCACCCCTTCGCCCGTCTTGGCGCTTACCCGCAAGGCATCGCGGGCCTCCAGGCCGATGATGTCCTCGATCTGGTGGATCACCCTATCCGGATCGGCAGCGGGAAGGTCGATCTTGTTGAGCACCGGCACGACCTCCAGGCCCAGGTCGATGGCCGTGTAGCAGTTCGCAACGCTTTGGGCCTCCACCCCCTGCGAGGCGTCCACCACGAGCAGTGCCCCCTCGCAGGCGGCCAAGGATCGGGAAACCTCGTAGGAGAAATCCACGTGGCCCGGCGTATCGATGAAGTTCAGATGATAGGTGTGCCCGTCTGGTGCCGCGTACCTCAGAGAAACACTCTGCGACTTGATCGTGATGCCGCGCTCGCGCTCCAGATCCATGCTGTCCAGGACCTGCTCCTGCATCTCGCGCTCGGTGAGCCCCCCGCAGACCTGGATCAGGCGATCCGCCAAGGTGGACTTGCCGTGGTCGATATGGGCGATGATCGAAAAATTCCTTATGTTCTGCATGTGACTAGCCCGCATATCTCACCGGGATCGCGGGAGCAGGCGACGAATTCGGGTTCGTGGGCACCGCTCTGAATGGAAAGTGGCGGCCGTAGCGGCCACTTGACGAACAAATTCGACGGGATCGAATCTGGACAGCCGAAGGCTGGCCCGAAGGGCGAGACCCAGGGACGGGCCGGGCAACAGCAAGCCTACGGGCGCGAAGACAAGCCTGAAGCGTGATAGGCCAACGGCGCAAACAGTGCCTCTTCGCTCGATTTCTCTGCATTATGCCCCATTCTGATTGCGTTTCAGTGTGATGCGCTGTAGCCGTTGCCCCCCGGTGAGATATGCGGGCTACGTTGACCGCCCTCTCAAAAACCGCTCGAGCGCGCGCACGTCCAAACGAAAGTGACAGATCTCCTGTCCGCCCGCGGCCAGGACCGGCACCTTTTGGCCGAACCGATCCTCCAACTCGGCGCTGCCGTCGATATCGACCCTGCTGACGGACAGCCCGTATCTCTGCACCAGAGGCTGCAGCTCGTCCATCATGTCCTGGCACAAATGGCAGTTGCTGCGGCTGTAGACCGTGAGCTGTGATATCACTTGGCCGGCAGCTTCAAGGGGAGGAAGAGCGGGCCGCCTTCACGATGCACGAGTACGGGTACCACGTGACCGGCGCGCAGCCGCCTGACGAGCCGCTCGAAGTCCGCTATACCACCCACGACCCCGCCGCCGATCATGACAACCGCATCGCCCTCGCGCAGGCCGGCGCGGCGTGCAGCACCGTCCCCGACCTCCTCGACGATGACCCCGGACTCGCCCAGCTCCAGCGCCTCGCGCTCCTGCGGAGTGGGGCCCCTGACCGACAACGCCAAGCGGGAATTGTAGCTCCCGCCGCGCGGCTCGCGGCTTGCCTCCGGAGAGGCCTCCGCACGCCGCTCGGCGAGCTCCCCGATCACGACCTCGGCACGCTGTCGCTCACCATCGCGGATCAGCTCGATCCGCACCTTCTTGCCCGGCGGCGTACGCCCAACCAGTGGCGGAACGGCTGCAGAGCGTTCGATCTTGTGGCCATCGTAGCGTACGATCACGTCTCCCGCCCGCAGCTCGCCCCTGTCCGCCGGGCTGTCGTCCATCACCCGGGCCACCAGGGCCCCGTGCGGGCGATCCATGCCGAAGGATTCAGCCAGCTCGCGGGTCACGTCCTGGATATACACGCCGAGCCATCCCCGTGCCACCGTGCCGGTCGTCTTGAGCTGCTCGACCACATCCATGGCCATGTCGATCGGAATGGCGAACGAGAGCCCCATGTAGCCGCCGGTGCGGCTGAATATCTGGGAGTTCACCCCGACAACCTCACCGTCCATGTTGAACAACGGTCCCCCGGAATTGCCCGGGTTGATGGCCACATCCGTCTGGATGAACGGAACGTAGTTTTCGTTGGGGAGCGTGCGCCCGATCGCGCTCACGATACCCGCGGTCACCGAATGCTCGAAACCAAACGGCGAACCGATGGCCAGCACCCACTCGCCCACCTTCAGGGCACGCGAGTCCCCGACGCGCACAACCGGAAGATCTTCTGCCTCGATTTTGAGCAGGGCCATATCGCTGTCCCGGTCAGTGCCGATCAGCTCGGCATCGAACTCGCGCCTATCGCTGAGGCGCACAACGATGCGCTCGGCATCGCGGACCACATGGGAGTTGGTCACGACATAGCCATCCGCAGAGACGATAAATCCCGAGCCCTGGGAATCTCGGCCAAAGGGCGGAATCTCACCGGGGTGATCTTCAAAGAACCGGCGCAACGACTCGTCGTCGGGCACCTCGGGCAGGGGATGCTCCGCGCCCCGCCCGGGCCCGACCGCGCTCACGTTTACCACCCCGGGGCGCACCCGCTCGACCAGGTCGGTGAAATCCGGGAGGCGCTGGCCCCACGCCTGCGGCATGACCACGGCGGTGGCCAGGCACAGGGCGAGCCAAAGCAGGCTTGTGCGAGCAGATCGATATGTCATGGTTCGACCAGGGATCCGGAAAGACTGTCCGCGTGGGCTGTGTATTGTCACGGCGCCAGAGCGCCGGGGCCGGCGGTGCGCGGGTCCGAGATGCGGCGCAGGATGACGGGCTGGTAGCGCGGGTCCCGGCTGACCCGGCCGGCGAAACGCCTCAGCCAACCCAAGCCGGCCAAGAGCCCTGCGAGGCCGAACAGGATCGTCATGGCCTCCCGATTCGCCCCGAAGGCGCTGGCAAGTATATCACCGAGCAGCGCCACTGACAGCAAGGCGACCAGGGGGACCGCATAGACGGCCAGGGAGCCGCGCACCAGGGCGCGCTCGCGGATCCCCACAATCACGGAATCCCCCACTCGAGCCCCAGTTTGATTCACGGCCCGCACCCGGGTGCGTCGCTGGCCCAGCACCTTGGACAGAGCGGCGCTGCCGCAGCCGCTCCTGGCGGCGCAGGAGCCACAAGCGGATTGTCGCTGGGTCTCCACCCAGGCGAGCTCCCCCTCGGTGGCCACCACGGTTGCGCTCTCCTCAATCACCCTCACGCCCCCGGACATAGCGCACGGACTTGCCGATCATCGTCACCGTCGCCTCGGGCACCTCCCCCACCACGGTGACCTGGTGACCCGCCACCATGGTGCCGAAGGCACTCACTGCCCCCATGTGCGAGACTCCCCGAAACGGCGGCCTGTCGCCTCCGTCCGCCCCCGGCTTCTCGACATAGACCGATACCGAGGACAGGCCGTCGGTGAACACCAGGTGCTCGACGGGCATGGAGCTGGTCGGCATGCCGTGCTCGGTGTGCATGCTCATCATGAAACCGGGCGGCAGACTCTCGACCTTCCACTGCCCGTCGCCGGCGCGCCGCGGCGGCCGCTCCTCGCGATACCAGCGATAGCCCTCGGCGCTGACCCCCGGCTCGAGCAAGGAGGGAGGGATCTCGTCCCTGATGCGCAGCTCGGTGAACATCATCTGCTCCACCGACCGGCCTGTCTCGTCCAGCAGGTCCGACTGAAGCAGCATCCCGGATTCGCGATCCAGCCACAGGCGATAGCCGTAGCGGTAGCGGTCACGCGGCTTGATCGCGATGATCTGCGCCGCCCTGCCTGCCACACGATCCGTGCCCAGGGCCATGAACTGATAGTAGCGTCCCAGGCTGTCCCCGAGATCGAGCAGGCCTTCGGGGATGTACTTGCGGGGACGCGATTTCTCCACCACCACGGAGCGGCTGTCCGGGAGAATACACGTCAACAGATCATCGTCACGGATGATCTCGCGCGCCGCCCCATTCAGCGACACGAGGCGCTCGTGCTCACCCGCGGCATCGGTGGCGTGAACGATGCGCATGGCCTCGAGCTGCTCCCCGTGGCTGTAGACGAACGTCCCTTCGTAGTTCAAGGTCTTGACCGCTTCGACCATGCGTTCGAGCCAAGCCCTTGCATTCCGATCACCGTCGCTGGCAGCCGCCGTCCACAGGGGTACCACCAACAGCAGATATACCAGACGTCTCACGATTCTCGCCGTCGCATCCGCTTACTGTTGCGCGTCATAGCCCGCGATGCGGGTGTAGTGCAGCATACCCTGCAGGCTGTTCGCGGCAGTGTATTCGTTGTGGTTGACCAGATATCCATTGAGCCTGGCCTCGATCTCCTGCTCTCGCAGGTCCCAGCGGGTCCCGGCGGCCTGAACGTATCCGGTATCGCGTACCGCCACCGTGGGCACCGCCGCGGGCGGTGTCTCGCCGCCGAATTGCCTCACCCCGATGATCGCAAGCGCGGCCACCGAAGCGGCGACAGCCGCTCCAGCGATCGGCTTCAGCAGTCGCCTCATCGGCAGCGGGGACCGTGCCGCCTGGAGCGCAGGTTCGTCCTCGATTACCGCCATCACACGGCCGGCAAGACCCGGATCGGCATGGTCCGGCAGCTCGTAGTGCAGCGCATCGCGAATCAAGTGGTAGCGCTCCCACGTGGCCCGCAGGTCCGGGTCGGCCACCATGCGCCGCAAGAGCAATTCGCGCTCCGCCTCGGACATCTCCCCATCCATCAGCGCGGAGATCTGTTCGTGTACGCTATCGCTCATGACTGGTCACCTCAGCCGCTCAGAAGGGGGCGCAATTTGGTGTCGATCGCCTCGCGTGCCCGAAAGATGCGCGAGCGCACGGTCCCGACGGGGCACGCCATGGCCTGCGCGATCTCCTCGTAGCTCATCCCTTCGAGCTCACAGAGTATGAGCGCCGTGCGCAAGTCCTCTGGCAGCTCCTCCAGGGCCCGAAGGATCGCCTCTTCGATCTCGCCCCTCAGCGCCATCCGTTCGGGTGTGGCCAGCTCCCGCAGCTGCGCCACACCCCCGAACTGCTCCGCCTCGGCCGCATCGATGTCCTCGGCTGGGGGCCTGCGCTCCTGGGCCACCAGGACATTCTTCGCCGTGTTGATCGCGATCCGATACAGCCAGGTATAGAACGCGCTGTCGCCGCGAAAGCTCGGCAGCGCCCGGTAGGCCTTTATGAACACCTCCTGCGACACATCCATTGCCTCAGTGGGGTCGTGGACGTAGCGAGCGACCAGCTTGACGATCTTGTGCTGGTACTTGCGCACCAGCACTTCAAAGGCCTGCTTGTCTCCCTGCTGTGCCCTCCCGACCAGGTCGCGATCAACGGAATTAGCGCCCATTCGGGCCTTCCCCTTTCATCCGCACGCTCCCTGTGCCTACCAAATAGACCATCGTTGCCCCGCAGAGTTCGCTAAGTATTGATTATTTTTTGTATTTTCAACAATTTTTCGCACCGCCTCAACACGCCGGCCCGGGGGCGCGCATATAACCTGTGGATTTTGTGCACAAATACTGATTCGATACACTAGCTCCATGACGCAGGCCCTTCACAAATTCGATGTCCTGGTGGTCGGAAGCGGCGCCGCCGGACTCAGCCTGGCCCTCAAGGTGGCCAGCGGCGCGCGCGTCGGGGTGCTGTCCAAGGGGCCGCTGAAGGAGGGCAGCACCTATTATGCCCAAGGGGGGATCGCCGCGGTACTGGACGCCCGCGACTCGCTCGAATCCCACATCCAGGATACCGTCGATGCCGGCGCCGGGCTGTGTGACCCCGAGATCGTGCGCTTCGCCGTGGAGCGTGCCCTTGCGGCCATCCAATGGCTGATCGACCTGGGTGTTGATTTCACCCGGGAGCAGGGTTGCGATTCCTCCCAGGGCTATCACCTGACCCGCGAGGGCGGCCACAGCCACCGCCGGGTGATCCATGCCAAGGACGCCACGGGTCGGGCCCTGGAGGGCACCTTGGAGGCGCAGGTGCGGAACCACCCCAACATCGAGGTCTTCGAGCATCACCTGGCCGTGGACCTCATCACCGGCGCCAAGCTGGGCCAGGGAAACGACCGCTGCTTAGGGGCCTACGTGCTCGACCGTGCGCGCAGACGCGTGGACACCTTTGCCGCACGCACCGTGGTACTGGCCACCGGCGGGGCGAGCAAGGTCTACCTCTACACCAGCAACCCGGACACGGCCACCGGGGACGGCATCGCCATGGCCTGGCGCGCGGGGTGCCGCGTGGCGAACCTGGAGTTCAACCAGTTTCACCCCACCTGCCTGTACCATCCCAAGGCCAAGTCCTTCCTGATCACCGAGGCGGTGCGCGGAGAGGGCGGCAAGCTGCTGCTCGCCGACGGCAGCCGCTTCATGGACGATTTCGACCCGCGCGGCGAGCTGGCGCCGCGCGACGTCGTGGCCCGGGCGATCGATCACGAGATGAAGCGCCTGGGCGCCGACTGCGTGTACCTGGACATCAGTCACCGGTCCAGCGCGTTCATCAAGGACCATTTCCCAACCGTGTACCGGCGCTGTCTGGAGTTTGGCTTCGACATTACCCGCGAGCCCATCCCTGTGGTGCCCGCCGCCCACTACACCTGCGGCGGCGTGATGACCGACCGCTGGGGACGCACCGACCTTGCCGGCCTGTACGCCGTGGGCGAGACGGCCTTCACCGGCCTGCACGGTGCCAATCGCATGGCCAGTAACTCGCTGCTGGAATGCCTGGTCTTCGCGGCCTCGGGCAGCGAGCACATCCTGCAGAACCTGGAGCACATCCCCGAGCCGCCCGTGCTGCCGTGTTGGGACGAGAGCCGGGTCACCGACTCCGACGAGGAAGTAGTGGTCTCGCACAATTGGGACGAGCTGCGCCGTTTCATGTGGGACTACGTGGGGATCGTGCGAACCAACAAACGCCTGCAGCGCGCCAAACGCCGGGCGGACCTGCTGCTGCGCGAGATCGATGAGTACTACGGCAACTTCCGCATCACCAACGATTTGATCGAGCTGCGCAACCTGGCGCTGGTCGCCGACCTGATCATCCGTTCGGCCCAGGCCCGCAGGGAGAGCCGCGGCCTGCACCACACCCTGGACTTCCCCGAGACCGACACCAGCCAGCCGCCCCGCAACACCGTGCTGGTCCCCGAAAACTTTGCCGGCACCAGCCGGCCCGCCGCCTAGCCCGCTTCCAGGGCCCCGTCGCACCGCGCAGCGCCTGCGGCGAAAACCCAACGCAAAGGCGCCAAGGCGCAGAGGGCACCAAGCAGACCATCTGCCGGGCGGCTGGCAGGCACATCTCACGGGGATCGCGGGAGCAGGCACCGGCTGAGCGGCGGGATAGGAGCGGCGAACGCCCGGCCAGGGATGGCCGGGCCGGACTTCGTCGCCACACACGACAGCATGGCGATGAAGCGGGTTCGTAGGCGCCGCCCTGTAAGGAAGGGCGCGGATACTCTTCGCGTCCTTTGCGTCTTTGCGCCTCTGCGTTGGGTTTTCTGGGTTGGGCGGCGCCCGGCCGCAGCTGTCCTGCGGCATCCCAGACACTGATGCGATATGCGGGCTAGGAACCTGTGCGCAGGCGCACCAGCAGGCGCCGGAAGGTCTGGCGGTCCAAGGAATCGGGAAGCAGCACCACTACCCGCCGGCCGCCGCGGGCGAGCGCAAAGCCCAAGACGACAAGACGCGGGTGGACATAACTGCCGGGCAGCAGCCGGCCTTCCAGGGATTCACCGGCACAGGTCACCAGGGTCCACTTCCCGTCGGCCGCCCAGTAGAGCGAGCAGATGGCCGCCGCGCCGCGCCCGAGCACGTGGGTGTTGAAAGCATGGTAAAGGCTCACGATCACGCCGCCCGCCAGCCCCACCATCGCCCAGGCCGGCAGGGTGAGGTTCATCACGGCGCCCATGGCGGCGCCATGGACCAGCAGCAGCGCCAGGGCCAGCTGGCGGGAGCGGCGCGGCTCAAGTCGCAGGGGTGGCTCGGATTTGTTCGATGACACGGGCAATCTCCGGGTCCGCGGTGCCGCAGCGCCCCATCAGCAGCTCCAGCAGCAGCGCATCGGGATACTCCAGCAGGGACTCCAGGGCCCTAACAGACGCCGGATCCAGATCCTCGTACGCGCTGTGCAAAAAACGCTGCAGGAGCACGTCCAGCTCCAGCATGCCGCGTCGGCAGCGCCAATACAAGCGTGTCTTGCTCGAAGCCTCGTCCATATTTTCACCCGATGTGATAATTGGGATCGCTCCGCCGCCGCCGGGGGCCGATTCCGCGCGCGGGCCGGTGAGCAGCCGGGACCCTCACACAGAACGCTTGAGCATCAGTTGCTTGATCTTGCCAATCGCCCGCGTGGGATTCAGGCCCTTGGGGCAGACGTTGGTACAGTTCATGATCGTGTGGCATCGAAACAGCCGGTAGGGGCCCTCCAGGGCCTCCAGCCGCTCGTCGGCGGCCTGGTCGCGGCTGTCGGCCAGGAAACGCCACGACCACAGCAGCGCGGCCGGCCCCAGAAACTTGTCCGGGTTCCACCAATAGGACGGGCAGGACGTGCTGCAGCAAGCGCACAGGATGCACTCATACAGCCCGTCCAGCTGGTCGCGGTCTTCCGGGCTTTGGCGCCACTCCACCTCGGGCTCGGGATCCTTGACGATAAGGTAGGGCGTAACCGCCCTGTACTGGCGATAGAAACCGCTGAGGTCCACCACCAGATCGCGGACCACCGGTACGCCGGGCAGCGGCCGGACCACCACCGGCTCGCTCAACTCCGCCAGCGGCGTGATGCACGCCAGGCCGTTGCGTCCGTTGATGTTCATGCCGTCGGAGCCGCACACACCCTCGCCGCAGGAACGCCGGAAGCTCAAGGTCTCGTCCTGCGCCTTCAGCGCCAGCAGCGCCTCCAGCAGCATCATGCCCGGTTTGACCTCGCCGAGCTCGAAGTCCTGCATATACGGCGCGGTATCGGTTTCGGGACTGTAGCGGTAGATCGAGAAACGCATCTGAATACTCCGCCAGCCCTCGTCGGGGTCAGAGGGCGTCGAAGAACCTAGGAGCCTGTCCGAGCACTCATGTCGCTACCGCGGCGGCATCCCTTCGGTCCAAGCTCAATATACCCGCGCCTTGGGCGGAAAGGCCTCCACGGTGAGCGGCTTCATACGCACCGGCTTGTAGTCCAGGCGCCCGTCGCCGAAATACAGGCTGTGCTTGAGCCAATGCTCGTCATCACGCTCCGGAAAATCGATCCTGGTATGGGCCCCCCTGCTCTCGGTGCGCGCATGGGCCGAGGCGACCGTCGCCCGGGCGATGCCCATGAGATTCTCCAGCTCCAGGGCCTCGACTCGCGCGGTGTTGAAGACCTTGCTGTGGTCACTGAGGCGCGCATCGGCCAGGCGCTCGGCGATGGACTGCACATTCTCCATCCCCTCGGCGAGCACGCCCTGCTCGCGAAACACCCCGCAGTGCTGCTCCATGGCCCGTTTCAGCTCGGCGCGCAGCCCGTCCACCGGTTCGCCGCCCCCTTTCCGGTCCCAGCGCGCCAGGCGCGTCAGGGCACGATCCACGCTGTCCTCGTCCAATGGGCGATGATAGCGCTGCTCCTTGAGGTGCTCGATGATGTGGTTGGCCGCCGCACGCCCGAACACCAGGATGTCGAGCAGCGAATTTCCGCCGAGGCGGTTGGCACCATGCACCGAGACACAGGCACACTCCCCGGCCGCATAGAGCCCTGGCACCACCTCCTCCGGACCGTGCCGCTCCGGTGTGACCACCTGACCGAAGCGGTTGGTCGGAATGCCCCCCATGGTATAGTGCGCCGTGGGGTATACCGGTATCGGCTGCTCGATCGGGTCGATGTGCAGAAACGTGAGCGATGACTCACGGATACTCGGCAACCGCTTACGGATGATGTCGGCCCCGAGGTGGTCGAGCTTGAGCAGCACGTGATCGGCCTCGGGTCCGCAGCCGCGTCCCTCGCGCACCTCGGTGGCGATGGCACGGCTGACCACGTCGCGGCTGGCGAGATCCTTGGCGCGGGGCGCGTAGCGCTCCATGAAGCGCTCGCCCTCGCGGTTGATGAGATAGCCACCTTCTCCGCGCACCCCTTCCGAGATCAGCATCCCCTTGCCCGCGATTCCAGTGGGGTGGAACTGGAAGAACTCCATGTCCTGGAGGGGAACCCCGGCGCGCAGGGCCATGGCCATTCCGTCACCCGTGTTGATCAGCGCATTCGTGGTGGTGCGAAAGAGCTGTCCGGCGCCTCCGGTCGCGATCAATGTGGTCTTGGCCTCGATGAGCAACGGCTCGCCGGTCTCGATCTCCAGCACCATCGCCCCGAGGACATAGCCTTGCGGGTCTCGCACCAGGTCCAGCGCGAAGAACTCGTCGAAGAAATGGGTTTTGGCCCGGATGTTTTGCTGGTACAGGGAATGCAAGATGGCGTGGCCGGTGCGGTCGGCGGCGGCACAGGTACGCGCAGCCTGCTCGCCCCCGAAGTCGCGGCTCTGACCGCCGAAAGGGCGCTGGTAGATCGTGCCGTTGTCCAGGCGCGAGAACGGCACGCCGAAGTGCTCCAACTCGTAGACAATGCGCGATGCGGCGCGGCACATGTACTCGATGGCGTCCTGATCGCCCAGGTAGTCACTGCCCTTGACCGTGTCGAACATGTGCCAGTGCCAGTTGTCCGGGAGGACGTTGGCCAGGGCCGCATTGACGCCGCCCTGGGCGGCAACGGTATGCGACCGAGTGGGGAAGACCTTGGAGACAACGGCCACCTGGGCCTCGGCCTCGGCGAGCTGCAGCGCTGCACGCAGCCCGCCGCCACCGGCGCCGATGATCAGCGTATCAAACTTACGACGTGCGATATTCATGCGACACTCACCGAAAACAGGATGCGCGCAACCCAGATCCCACTGAATACGAGCCCGAAGGCCACGGCAATGAGCAGGCCGATCCGCAGCGGCAGATCGGCGATATAGTCCATGACAACGTCGCGCACCCCCACCCAGGCGTGCACCAGCAGGGTGAGGAAGAACACGGCGAGGGCCAAATTCGGTCCGGGATGCGCCACCCATTCGCGCCACGCGTGGTAGTCCTCGGGGGGATGGACCAGCAGGCGCCAACCCATATACAGGACGAACCCGAGCAGGTACACGGCGCTGACACGCTGCAGGGCCCAGGCACGCAGCCCGTGCACGGGGCGGGTCACAGGCAGACCCCCACCACCAGGACCGTCGCGACGACGCCGGCCACGGTCACCATCCAGGCACTGCGGCGCCCGTGGGCGAGCCCGACGCCGACCTCGATGTCTATGAGCAGAAACCGCACCCCGGCAAACAGGTGGTGGGCCAGGGCCCACGCCAGCAGGATGAGGCCCGCGCATGCCGCAGGCTGGGCCAGGATCTCCCGGACGCGGGCATAGCCGGAAGGCCCCTCGAGGGAAAGCCCAAACAGGTAGATCACCCAGGGGGTGGCCGCCACCATGAGCACGCCGCTGATGCGATGCAGGATGGAAACGACAGCGGTGACCGGGTGGCGGATGCGCAGCAAATTCAGGAAGACAGGCCTGCCCGGAGCATTTCCCATACGAAGACCGCCTTTTGCGCCGACCGTGCTCGCTCTTTCCGGGCCCCTCGGCGCGTGCCGCTGCCAATGGCCCGTGAAAACCTAGGCCATCCCGCGCCTGCCTGCCATGGGGCGACGGGACAAGCCCGTATCATAGTGTGCGGGTGCGCAAGTCTCAAGCCGGTGGCGGCACGAGGCATGCCGACAAACACCGATGGTTTGACTTGACCAATAGTTGCATCAACAATCGCGTTGAGCCGGTGCAAAAACGGCCGACTGCAGAGGTTGCACTGCCTTCGGCGGCCGTCGCTGGGTTGCACCGGCGGTGCCACCAAGAACGGAGGGCTCTGCGAAGCGGCGCAAGCCCCGGCTCTCGATCGCTTGTGCAGCGATCGAATTGACATGCGCTCACTTTATCAACAGGGGGACCAGCCTCGATGAAACCGGAGTGGAAGGCGTTTCTGGAGAACAAGGGCGCGGAGCTCGCGGACGGCAGGGTGGACACCTTCGGCAACCCTGAACGCGAGCTGCGGATGGTGACGGCCGGCGACGTGATCGCCGACCTTTCTCATTTCGGCTTGATCTCCGCGCACGGTGAGGATGCGGCCGGCTTTCTGCAAGGGCAGCTGACCAACGACATCCGCAACGTCACCGGCACGCACAGCCAGCTCAGCGCCCACCTCAGCCCCAAGGGCCGAATGCTCGCCAACTTCCGCGTCTTCACGCACGACGAGGCCTTCTACCTGCTGATGCCGCGCGAACAGGTGGAGGCCGTTCTGAAGCGCCTGCGCATGTTCGTGCTCGCGTCCAAGGTCAGCCTGGAAGACGCCAGCGATACCTTCGCGCATTTCGGTTTCTCCGGGCCCAAGGCCGAGACCGAGCTGCGAGAGCACCTGGGAGGCGTCCCCGATCAACCCGATGACACGCTGGTGCAGGGCGAAATCACCGTCGTGCGCGTCCCGGGCCCACATCCACGTTTCGAGCTGTTCGGGGGGCTCGAGGCCATGCAGAACCTTTGGACTGTGCTGGACGTACGGGCCGCGCCGGTCGGGGCCTCGTGCTGGGCGCTGCTCGACGTTTTGGCCGGGATCCCCACGATCGTTCCGGAAACGGCTGACGAGTTCGTACCGCAGATGGCCAATCTGCAGCTCATCGGCGGGGTCAGCTTCACCAAGGGCTGCTACACGGGGCAGGAAATCGTGGCGCGCACGGAGCATCTGGGCAAGCTCAAGCGGCGCATGTATCGGGCCCATGCGGACGTCGAGGATTGTCCGGGCCCCGGCGAGCCCGTCTACCGGGGAGGCGGCGAAGGCGCCCAATCGGCGGGCAAGGTGGTCAACGCGCTGCCCTCGCCGGAGGGAGGCTGCGAGCTGCTGGCCGTGGTCGAGATCGCCCGCCGTGAGGCCGGTGACGTGCACCTCGGCGGCCCCGACGGCCCGGCCCTGGAATTTCGCGACCTACCCTACGATATCGAGCAAGAGTGAAACGCCATTGCCCTTGGGGCCTTGGAGAGCGCGCAGGTTCCGCCTGCCGTCCGCGACCTTTCCCCGCGTTGGCCTGCGGCGCAAGTTGCAGGCTCAGCTCGGGACTGACCTGCCCGGTAAGTACAGCAGGGTGGAGCACATCTGGATCGCGGTTCCGGAGTAGCCGGCACGCGCAGCGGTCGATCGCCGCGGCACTCACTGTCCGTGCCACGAGGGCGCCCCCCAAGGCAACGACCCGCTACTCGCCGCCCGTCTCCGGGCGCATGTGCGGAAACAGCAGGACATCACGGATCGAAGGCGAGTCGGTGAACAACATCACCAGCCGGTCGATGCCGATGCCCTCGCCCGCGGTGGGAGGCATACCGTGCTCCAGGGCGCAGATATAGTCGGCGTCGAAGTGCATGGCCTCCTCGTCGCCCGCCTCCTTGGCCTGCACCTGCTTGCGAAAGCGCTCCGCCTGGTCCTCGGCGTCGTTGAGCTCGGTGAAGCCGTTGGCGATCTCGCGCCTACCCACGAACAGCTCGAAACGATCGGTGACCGAAGGGTCCTCGTCGTTGCGCCGTGCCAGGGGCGAGACCTCCGCCGGATAGAGCGTGATGAACGTCGGGTCCTTCAACCGATGCTCCACGGTCTTTTCGAAGATCTCCACCTGCACCTTGCCCAGCCCGTAGCTGCCCTGCAGCTCTATGCCCAGCCGGCCGGCGATGCGCCGGGCCGCATCCAGGTCGTCCAGCTCCTCGGGCGGGATGTCGGGGTTGAAGCGCAGGACGGACTCCTTGACCGTCATGCGCTCGAACGGCCGCTGCAGATCGTACTCCTCGCCCTGATAGCGGATGGTCGTGGTGCCGACCACCTCGCGTGCGATCCCGCGGATCAGGTCCTCGGTGAGGTTCATGAGGTCCTCGTAGTCCGCATAGGCCTCATAGAACTCCAGCATGGTGAACTCGGGGTTGTGGCGCGTGGACAGCCCCTCGTTGCGAAAGTTACGGTTGATCTCGTAGACCCTCTCGAAGCCGCCCACCACCAGGCGCTTCAGATACAGCTCGGGAGCGATGCGCAGGTACAGCCCCATGTCCAGAGCGTGGTGGTGGGTGACGAACGGGCGCGCCGCCGCCCCGCCGGGGATGGCCTGCATCATGGGTGTCTCGACCTCGATAAAACCTCTTTCATTCAAATACTTACGCGCGTAGTTGATAATCCGCGTCCGGGTCTTGAAGGTTTCGCGGGCCACCTCGTTCATGATCAGGTCGATGTAGCGCTGGCGGTAGCGCGCCTCGGTGTCCACCAGGCCGTGGTATTTGTCGGGCAGGGGGCGCAGCGACTTGGTCAGTAGCCGCACCTCGTCGACGCGCACCGACAGCTCACCGGTCTTGGTCTTGAACAACGTGCCCTCGGCGCCGACGATATCGCCTACGTCCCAGGTCTTGAACTCCCGGTAGACCCCTTCGGGCAGCGCATCACGCTGCACGAACAGCTGTATGCGTCCGGACATGTCCATCAGGTGGGCGAAGCTCGCCTTGCCCATCACCCGCTTGGACATCATGCGCCCGGCCACCTTGACGCGGATCGACTCCCGCTCAAGGGTCTCGCTGTCCTTGTCGCCGTACTCCGCGTGCAGCTCGCCCGCCACGACGTTGCGGCGAAAATCGGTGGGGAAGGCAATGCCCCTCTCGCGCAGCGCCGCAAGCTTGGCGCGGCGCTCGGCGATCAGCCTGTGCTCGTCTCGTTCACTCATTCTTCGTCGTTTGAACTCGGTTAATCGTAGGGCGCATCAAGCCGCAGGGCCGGCACCATGAAACGGAAAGAAGAGAGTAGACAGTGGGCAGTAGACAGGAAAACCGTTTCGCTAGCTCGGCCCAGTCCGCCCCCTGTCTACTGTAAACTGCCGACTCGCTCATAACCCAGCCTTGAGGCTGGCCTCGATGAATGCGTCGATATCGCCGTCCAGCACCGCCTGGGTGTTGCCGCTCTCCACACCGGTGCGCAGATCCTTGATGCGCGCCTGGTCGAGCACATAGGAGCGGATCTGGCTGCCCCAGCCGATCTCGGCCTTGGCCTCCTCCTTGGCCTGCTGCTCGGCACGGCGCTCTTGCATCTCCAGCTCGTAGAGCTTGGCCTTGAGCTGCTTCATGGCCGTGGCCCGGTTCTTGTGCTGGGAGCGGTCGTTCTGGCACTGCACCACGATGCCGGTGGGCAGGTGGGTGATGCGCACCGCCGACTCGGTGCGGTTGACGTGCTGGCCCCCGGCGCCGCTGGCGCGATAGACGTCGACGCGCAGGTCGGCCGGGTTGATGTCGATGTCGATGTCCTCGTCGACCTCGGGTGAGACGAATACCGCGGCGAACGAGGTGTGGCGGCGGTTGCCCGAATCGAACGGGGACTTGCGCACCAGGCGATGCACCCCGGTCTCGGTGCGCAGCCAGCCGTAGGCGTACTCGCCCTCGAAGCGCACCGTGGCGCTCTTGATGCCCGCCACCTCGCCGGCCGAGATCTCGATCAGCTCGGTCTTGAACCCGCGCCGCTCGCCCCAGCGAAGATACATGCGCAGCAGCATCTCGGCCCAATCCTGGGCCTCGGTGCCGCCGGAGCCGGCCTGGATATCGACGAACGCGTTCTTGGCGTCCATCTCGCCGCAAAACATGCGCTGGAACTCCAGACCCTGCACGCGGTCTTCCAGGCGCTTCAGGTCGGCGGCGACCTCCCCCACGGTCTCCCGATCCTGCTCGGCATCGGCCAGGTCGAGCAGCTCGCGCGCATCCCCGAGCCCCGACTCCAGGGCCTGCACGGCTTCCACAACACGCCCCAGGGCTGCGCGCTCACGCCCCAGGGCCTGAGCCCGTTCCGGATCGCTCCATACCTCGGGCTGCTCCAGCTCGCGGTTGACCTCGGTCAGGCGCTCGCGCTTTGCCTCGTAGTCAAAGGTACCCCCTCAGGGCCAGGGTGCGCCCTTGCAGGTCGTCGATCTTGGTGTACAGGGGATTGGTCTCCAGCATGGCTTTCACGCATCGGCTGAACGAAAACGCCGTATGATACTACAAAGCGCGAGATTACGGGCTTGCGCCTTCGGCGTTTGACTGTTTAGTAGACAGTGGACAGCAGACAGTAGACAGGGGGTCGGGAACCGCCGGTTGTCTTCGCGATACCCGCCTGCCGCTCGCTGTCTTCCTGTCTACTGTAGACTGTCCACTGCACACTAACCGATAGGCCCGGGCCTTGGGCAATTGCCTGTTTAGCAGGCAGTAGACAGTTGACAGGGAGCCGGAAACCGCCGGTTGTCTTCGCGATACCCGCCTGCCACTCGGTGTCTTCCTGTCTACTGTAAACTGTCTACTGCACACTAAATCAACACTCCTCCATGTGCTCGACGACGAGCTGCGCGCTGCGGGCCCCGCGATACTCGTTGACGTCCAGGCGGTAGGCCAGCGCAACGCGCGCGGCATGCAGGGGCCAGCCCTCGTCCAAGGCGCCAAAGGCGATGGCGTCCAGGCGACCGTTTCCGCCCAGCAGGCGCAGCACCAGCTTTAGGTGCCGCTCGCCCACCACTCGCCGCTGCAGCACCTCGAAGCGCCCGTCGAACACCGGCTCCGGGAAACCCTGCCCCCACGGCCCCGCCGCGCGAAGCTGCTCGGCCAGCTCCAGCCCCAGCTCGTGCTCGTCCAGCTCCCCGTCGCTGTACACGACCCCGTATAGGTCATCCTCCGACATATGGCGGCGCACCTGCGCGTCGAAGGCGCTGCGAAAGGCCTCCAGATGCGCCACCGGCAGGCTCAGCCCCGCGGCCATGGCGTGTCCGCCGAATTTGGTGATCAGCTCCGGCTGCACGGCCGCCACCGCGTCCAGCAGATCGCGGATGTGCACGCCGGGGACCGAGCGTGCCGAGCCCTTCAGCTCGCCGGCGCCCGCCTGGGCAAAGGCGATCACCGGACGGTGCAGGCGTTCGCGCACGCGCGCGGCAAGTATCCCGATCACCCCCTGGTGCCAACCCTCGTCGTAGAGGCACAGACCTACGGGCAGGGACGGTGCCTCACAATCCAGGTGCAGGCGGTCGACGGCCGCCATGGCCTCATCGCGCATGCGGGTCTCGATCTCGCGCCGCTCCCGGTTGAGCTGCCCCAGCTCGGCGGCCACGGCGCGCGCCGCCTCGGGGTCGTCGCTGAGCAGGCACTCTATCCCCAGGGACATGTCGTCCAGGCGCCCGGCGGCGTTGAGCCGGGGCGCCACACCGAAGCCCAGGTCCGCCGCCGTGGCCCGCTCGCGGTTGCGTCCGGCGGCCTCCATCAACATGGCTACACCGGCACAGCAGTGCCCGGCGCGGATGCGGCGCAGCCCCTGCCCCACCAGGATGCGGTTGTTGCGGTCCAGGGGCACCACATCGGCCACCGTGCCCAGGGCCACCAGGTCGAGGTGGCGAGCCATGTTCGGCTCCCGGGGCCCGGCGCCGGCGAACCAACCCGTCTCGCGCAGCCGGGCGCGCAGTGCCAACATGACGTAAAAGATCACGCCCACACCCGCCAGGTGCTTGCTGGCGAAGCCGTCCCCGGGCTGGTTGGGGTTGACGATGGCATCGGCGCGGGGCAGGGCCTCGCCGGGCAGGTGGTGATCGGTGATGATCACCTGCATGCCGCGCCGGCGCGCCGCATCCACCCCGCTCGGGCTCGAGACCCCGTTGTCCACGGTGACCAGCAGGTCCGGGTGCCGCTCGGCGGCCACCTCGACGATCTCCGGGGTGAGCCCGTAGCCGAACTCGAAGCGATTGGGGACCAGGTAGCCCGGGTCCACCGCGCCCATGGCCCGCAGGGCGCGCACCGCCAGGGCGCAGCTGGTGGCGCCGTCGGCATCGAAGTCGCCGACCACCAGGATGCGCCGGCCCTCCACCACGGCCTCGGCCAGCCGGTCCACCGCGGCATCGATGCCGCGCAGATCGCAGGCGGGCTCAAGCCGGTCCAGGCCGTCCTCCAGCTCCGCGGCCGAGACCACCCCGCGCGCGGCGTACACGCGCCTTAGCACCGGGTGCAGCCCCTCGCCCAGCGCTCGCGGGTCCGTCACCGGCTGCCTCCGTCTGATCACCCTGTATGTCACGTATATTGCGTCTCCCGTAGCCGGCCGAGGCGCGCAGCCGGGCGATCCCAGGGCAGGCTCATCCTAGCCCCCTACGCCAGAACCGCAGCAGCCGGGCCGCGGTCACCCGGTAGCGGCGGCCGTCGCCCGGCAACACGTCCAGGGCGCTCAGGCGGGCGCGGCGCAGCGCCCGCTCGAGCGGGGCGAACCAGGCCTGTCCCATCCAGCTCACCGCCTGTCCCCAGGCGGGCCAGTCACCCGAGACCGCCGGATCGTAGACCTGGGTGAGCACCACGAGGTGCTCGCCCGCGCCCGCCCCCTGCAGCCAGCGCTGCCCGTCAGGGGGCGGCGCCTCCAAGGCCGTGCCCGCGAGGCGGGCCAGACCTCGGGCCGTCGAATCCTCGGCCCAGACGCAGGCCCACTGCGGAGCGGGCGGCTTGGGGATGCAGCCACCCCCCCAGAACCAGACCCCGTTGATGGCCGGCGCACCCGCCCGCTCCCGATCCCCGTTGACCGGGTGGCCGTGCAGCAGCATCTGCACCTCGTTGAGCAGGCCGCGCCAGCGGCGTGCGGACTCTCCGGCCGGCAGGTGGCGATGAATGTCGCGCCCGGCCACCGCGGCCAAGGGCGCGGTGCACACTCCGGGCGGGACGCTGAGGCGCAGATACCAGCGCCCCGCCACGGGGGCCTCGAAACGCAGGTTGCGATCGGCGAAGTGCTCGTTCAGGGCCTGGACCAAGGCCCGGGCCTCCTCGGCCCGCACCCCGAGCCCGGGGCCGGCGAACAGCAACACGCGGTCCTGATCCGGTCGCAAGTGCACGGGATCGGCCCGCAGCCACCAACCCGGATCTACATCACCGGTATCGGCGACGCGGCTGACGGCCGCCACCGGCAAATCGATGTCTGGATCGGGCTCGATCCCGAACAATGCGAACAGGACGGCCTCCAACCCCCCGCCCGGGAATGGATGGCTGGTGGCCCGGGCCAGCACGCGATTGATGCACGCCGCTCCGTGCCGCGCCAGACCGGCCTCACGCGCCCCCCATGACCCATCCAGCAGCCCCGGCACCAGCAGGCTGAGGCGGCGCCTGCCCCGGGTCACGGCCACCACGGCCCCTCCCGCGCGCTCACCGGATCACTTGAGATGCTCGAGGATGGCCTGCTCGACCGCCGCCAGAGTCGCCTCCACCGCCTGGGCGGGCCGGCGGCTTTGCTGTATGGCGATGTCCGGATCCTTGAGCCCGTGGCCCGTCAGGGTGCAGACGATCTTGCTGCCCTCGGGGATGTTGCCGTCGCGCACATCGCGGATGGCGCCGGCCAAAGAGCTGGCCGAGGCCGGCTCGCAGAACACGCCCTCCTTTTCCGCCAGCAGCTTCTGGGCGGCCAGGATGTCCTCGTCGCTGCATTGGCTGAACCAGCCGCCGGACTGCTCCTTGACGGCCCAGGCCTTGTCCCAGCTCTGGGGATGGCCGATGCGGATGGCGGTGGCCACGGTCTCGGGGTTGTCAACCATCTTGCCGTGCACGAAGGGCGCGGCGCCGGCGGCCTGGTAGCCGACCATCACCGGGCGGCTGTTGACGATACCGTGATCGTGGTACTCGCAGTAGCCCATCCAGTGGGCGCTGATGTTGCCGGCATTTCCCACCGGCAGGCAGTGATAGTCCGGGGCCGTGCCCAATTCCTCGAGGATCTCAAAGGCCGCGGTCTTCTGCCCCTGCAGCCGGTAGGGGTTGATGGAGTTGACGATGGTCACCGGCGCCTGCTCGGCCACCTCGCGCACGAGCTGCATCCCGGCATCGAAGTTGCCCTTGATCTGGATGACGGTCGCGCCGTGCATCATGGCCTGGGCCAGTTTTCCCAGGGCAATCTTGCCGTCGGGAATCAACACGAAGGCCACGATCCCGGCGCGCGCGGCATAGGCCGCGGCCGAGGCGGAGGTATTGCCGGTGGAGGCGCAGATGATGGCGTCGCTGCCATCCTCCACGGCCTTGGTCACCGCCATGGTCATGCCGCGGTCTTTGAACGAGCCCGTAGGATTGAGGCCCTCGTACTTGACGTACATGTCCACGTCCCTACCGAGCCAGCGCGGAATGTTGTTTAGCCGGATCAAGGGTGTATTGCCCTCGCCCAAGCTTATGATGCGCGTGTCGTCGTGTATCGGGAGCCGGTCGCGGTACTTGTCGATCAGACCGGTGTAGCGAGGTCGAAATGGCATGGTTGTTCAACTCGTGCTTCGGTGGTCGATCAGGAGAGATGCTCGAGGCGGATGCGGGTCACTTTGCCGACGATGGCATCGAAGGCCTCGATCTGGCGGATGGCCTGATCGATCTGGCGCTCGCGCACGCGGTGGGTGAGCATGATCACCGGTACCGTGTCCTCGCCGGGGGCCGGTTCCTTCTGCAGCATCGCCTCGATGCTGATCTCCAGATCGCCCAACACACGCGTGACCTCGGCCATCACCCCGGGGCGGTCATGGGCCTGCATGCGCAGGTAGTACGCCGTCTCCACCTCCTCCATCGGCAAGATGGGCAGATCGGACAGGGCATCGGGCTGAAACGCCAGGTGCGGGACGCGGTTCTCGGGATCGGCGGTGAGCACCCGTGTGACATCCACCAGATCGGCGACCACCGCCGAGGCCGTGGGCTCGCTGCCCGCGCCTGCGCCGTAGTACAGCGTCGGGCCCACGGCATCACCATAGACCAGCACTGCATTCATCACCCCGTGGACATTGGCGATCAGGCGCCGGGCCGGGATCAGGGTGGGATGCACCCGCAGCTCGATCCCCTCGGCCAGACGCCGTGTGATACCGAGGTGCTTGATGCGATAGCCCAGCTCCTCGGCGTAGCCCACGTCCTCCGGCGTGATGTGGCTGATGCCCTCGGTGTAGGCCTTGTCGAACTGCAGCGGCACCCCGAAGGCGATGGAGGCCAGGATGGTGAGCTTGTGGGCCGCGTCGATGCCCTCCACGTCGAAGGTCGGGTCGGCCTCCGCATAGCCCAGGCGCTGGGCCTCGGCCAGCACCTCGTCGAAGCCCCGGCCCTTGTCGCGCATCTCCGTGAGGATGAAGTTGCCCGTGCCGTTGATGATGCCGGCCACCCACTCGATGCGGTTGCCCGCCAGCCCCTCGCGGATCGCCTTGATGATGGGGATACCGCCGGCCACCGCCGCCTCGAAGGCGACCATCACCCCCTGCCCGTGCGCCGCCTGGAAAATCTCGTTGCCGTGCATCGCGATCAGGGCCTTGTTGGCGGTGACCACGTGCTTGCCGTTGTCGATGGCCTTGAGCACCAGCTCGCGCGCCGGCTCGTAGCCGCCGATCAGCTCGACGATGATGTGCACCGCGGGGTCGTCGACCACCGCGAAGGCGTCGTCGGTCAGGCGGGCGTCACCCAGGGCGCGGCGGCGCTCCTCGGACACCTTGAGGGCGGCCACGTGTGTGATGGCGATCCCCCGCCCCGCGCGGCGGGTGATCTCCTCGGCGTTGCGCTTGAGCACATCGAACGTGCCGCCGCCCACGGTCCCCAGACCGAGCAGCCCCACTTTGACCGGTTTCAATGCTGTTCTCCTACCGCTGGTTGTTTTTCGTTGACGTTGTCCTTGCGGAACATTTGCCGAATCCCGCGGATCGCCTGGCGGGTGCGGTGCTCGTTCTCGATCAGGCTGAAACGCACGTGATCGTCACCGTAGTGGCCGAAGCCGATCCCCGGGGAGACCGCCACCTTGGCCTCCTCCAGCAGCTTCTTGGAGAACTCCAGTGATCCCATGTGCCGATAGGCCGCGGGAATCGGCGCCCAGACGAACATCGTGGCCTTGGGGCGCACCACCCGCCAAGCCACCGAGTCCAACCCGTTGCACAGCGCATCGCGGCGGCTGCGATACATTTCGGCGATCTCGCGAACGCAGTCCTGCGGGCCTTCCAGCGCCGTGATAGCCGCGACCTGGATCGGCGTGAACATGCCGTAGTCCAGGTACGATTTCATGCGCGCCAGGGCCGCCACCAGGGAGGCGTTGCCGCACATGAAGCCTACACGCCAGCCCGGCATGTTATAGGTCTTGGACAGCGAATAGAACTCCACCGCCACCTCCTTGGCCCCCGGCACCTGCAGAATGGACGGCGCTTCGTAGCCGTCGAACACGATGTCGGCGTACGCGAGGTCATGGACCACCCAGATGCCGTGCTCGCGGGCCACGGCCACCACCTTCTCGAAGAACTCCGGCTCCACGCAGCCGGTGGTGGGGTTGCCCGGGAAGTTGAGCACCAGCATCTTGGGCTTGGGCCAGGAATCCTTGATCGCCTTCTCCAGCTCGGCGAAGAAGTCCACCCCCGGCACCAGCGGGACATGGCGGATGTCGGCGCCGGCGATCACGAAGCCGTAGGGGTGGATCGGATAGGCCGGGTTGGGGACCAGCACCGCGTCCCCCGGACCCACCGTGGCCAGCGCCAGGTGTGCCAGGCCCTCCTTCGATCCGATGGTGACGATGGCCTCGCTGTCGGGGTCCAGCTCCACGGCATAGCGCACCGCATACCACCTGCAGATGGCCCGGCGCAACCGCGGGATCCCCTTGGACACGGAGTAACGGTGCGTGTCGTTGCGCTGGGCGGCCTCGACCAACTTGTCCACGATGTGGCGCGGTGTGGGCTGGTCCGGGTTGCCCATACCGAAGTCGATGATGTCCTCGCCGCGCGCCCGCGCCTTGGCCTTGAGCTCGTTGACGATGTTGAAGACGTACGGCGGTAACCGCTTGATTCTAGGGAACTCGTCCATCGGGCCTGCACGCTGAGGTCGGAAAAAAATCGCGCCGCATCATGAAGTTAATGGTAAACGCTACCACATTCGGGGCCTGCGCAAAACCTTCCGTCGGGCGCCAGCCCCTCGCCCGAGGCGTCGGTACCCGGTTATGCTAGTTTTAGTGGACGGCGGCCGACTCTGCGCCCGATGGTTGCACAAGTAGCGCCGTCGAAGCGTGCGAAACAGCGTAAATCGGAACGTTCGGCCTGGACAAGGCGCTTGCAGCAGGATCGCACAGCCGGTGCGATCGGGGACCGGGGGGCTTCGCGAAGCGGCGTGTGAGCACAAACGGTCCCGGCCCCCTGCTCTCGATCGATTAACGCAATGATTGGATACACGCTTACCATTTGCACCTCGACTTTCGAGTTTGCATACACCCCGGCCCCTGCGCAGATACTCCCGTGAAGCTGAGCCTGGACACCGATTCTTCCGCGTATGTCATCCGTGCCTACCGTCGCGGCGAGCTCGTGATCAACGAGCAGACCGTGACGCGCAGCGTAGTGGTGCTGCCGCAGCGTTTGATCGGTGACTGGCCCCCACAGCGTTTCGAGGAACTGGCCATGGAGCACGTCGAAACCGTGGTGGCATTGGCGCCCGAGATCATCCTGCTCGGGACGGGAGGGCGCGCCCGGTTGCCATCGGCCCGGCTAGCCGCGGCGGTCCTGCGCCGCGATATAGGACTGGAGGCCATGGACACGGCGGCGGCCTGCCGGACTTTCAATGTCCTCGCTTCGGAGGGACGCCGCGTTGCGGCCGCGCTGATGATGATCTGAAGCGGACCCCGCGCAGGGTCGGCGCCGGTCCCGACCCTTTACCCGGCACTTGCCCAGACAACCGCGTTGACCGGAGGCAGCGGCTGTCGGCTTCGGTGTTTGCACCATGTTCGCCGCACGCCGCGGGATTACACCGGCGGTGAGATCGGGAACCGGGGCTTTCTGAAACGGCGCACAGCAGCGAGCGGACAAAGGAGAGCAAGGCGAGCGTAAGCGGCGCACGGCCCCCCGGTTCGCGACCAATTTACGCAACGATTGGTTTGACGGGACAGGCTGAATTCCCATCTTCGACGGGCGGCCGGCACGCAGGCACCGCCCCGAGCCGGCGGGTTCACTTCAATAGAATGTCCTCGGAGAAGCCCTCGCTCTCCAGGATCTCGCGCAGGCGTTTCAGCGCATCCATTTGGATCTGGCGAACGCGCTCGCGCGTGACCCCGATTTCCTGTCCCACCTCCTCCAGGGTCGAGCGCTCGTAGCCGTGCAGCCCGAAGCGGCGCTCGACCACTTCGCGCTGCTTCTGGTTGAGCTTGCTCAACCACAGCTCGAGGTTCTCGGCGACGTTCTCGTCCTGCAGGAGAGTGGAGGGATCGGGGTTGTTCTCGTCGGGGATGGCGTCCAGCAGCATGCGATCCTCGTCCACCCCTATGGGCGTGTCCACCGAGGTTACGCGCTCATTGAACCCCAGCATGCGCTTGACGTCGGCCATTGGCTTGTCCAGCAGCGCAGCAATCTCCTCTGCACCCGGCTCGCGCTCCAGGTCCTGGGCCAACTGGCGGGCCGCCCGCAGATACAGGTTGATCTCCTTGAGCACGTGAATGGGCAGACGGATGGTTCGCGTCTGGTTCATGATGGCGCGCTCGATGGTCTGGCGAATCCACCACGTGGCGTAAGTGGAGAACCTGAATCCGCGCTCCGGGTCGAATTTCTCCACGGCCCGGATCAGGCCCAGGTTGCCCTCCTCGATCAAATCGAGCAGGGCCAGGCCTCGATTCATGTAGCGGCGCGCAATCTTGACCACGAGCCGCAGGTTGCTCTCGATCATGCGCTTGCGCGCCTGTTCATCTCCCTTCTGGGCGCGCCGGGCGTAGTGGACCTCTTCCTCGGCAGTGAGCAGCGGCGAGAATCCGATCTCGTTCAGATAAAGGCGGGTGGCATCCATCTGGCCGTCGGGGAACTCCCCCGCGGCGAATACCTGATCGTCGACCAGCTCGTCGTCGCTATCCAGATCTTCGGCGTCGAGCTCATCGAGCGGAGCGTCTTCGCCGATCAAATCGCCCTCTTCGGGCGCATCGGCGTTCGGCGGAACTTCGCGATCCTCACCCGCTAGTCGGTGACGGCGCCTCGACATCGACGGTTCCCCCTGTTGTTTCGGGCGGACTTGCCCGTGCAAGCGCTCGTGTCCGTCACACGGGTCCGGCACCCGGAACCCATCATCATCCGAAACCGCGACCGCTCCGGCGAGCGGCCGCGACGCCGGTCCCCTCCCGGCCTGACCCGTCCTCTTGCATATCGGGCTATCTCCTCGGCAAGTAGCGCAACGGATTCACCGGCTTGCCATTGCGACGGATCTCGAAGTGCAACATGGTTCGATCCGTGCCCGTGTCACCCATCTCGGCAATCCCCTGGCCAGCGCGGACTCGCTCGCCCTCCTTCACCAACAATGCGCGATTGTGTGCGTAGGCGCTGAGGTAAGTATGATTGTGCTTGATGATGATAAGCTTACCATAGCGTATCAGTCCACTACCCGAATAAACAACCTCCCCGGGAGCGGCTGCGAGCACCGGTTGTCCCGGCCGGCCCGAGATATCGATCCCCTTTTTCCCTGCTTCGTTGGCATCGAAGTCGCGCAACACCCGGCCCTGGGTCGGCCATGACCACTTGAGCGTCGAGTCGGTGCGCTTTACAGCTTTTTTTCTTGGAACCTCGGCCTTGGGGCTCGACGATCGCGGGCTTGTGGTTTGTCCGCGCGAGCCTGCAGCAGCGCGTCGCTGACGCGGGTTGGATTCGGCGGGGGGGCGCACCCGCAGCTTCTGGCCCGGGTAGATAGTGTATGGGTTGGCGATCCCGTTCCACCGTGCCACGGCTCGAAAATCCTGCCCGTAGCGCCACGAGATGGAGTAGAGGGTTTCCCCTTTTTGTACAACGTGATAGCGAGGCGCATCGCGCTGTCGTTGCGCTGCATCGGTGGGATCGCTCACCGGCGCCAGGGCACTGCTGCCGCAGCCATACGAAAGCGACACCAGGACCATGAGCAGGAAGGGACGGACGTTGCGTTTCGGCATCAGCTCCTGAGCGCAAAGAACAGGCCGACTGCGAGCAGGATGAGCAGCCAGCCGACTCGATCAATATACACGCGAACCGCATCGCGCATCCGAGCGCCGCCCCAGACCATCAGGGCCGCCACCAAAAAAAACCGTGCACCCCGTCCGACAAGTGACGCGACCAAAAAGGGCACAAAGGCCATTGCCGTCACACCGGCCGAGATCGTGAAAATTTTATACGGTACGGGCGTGAATCCCGCGAGGAACACCGCCCAAAATCCCCAGTTCGCGAACCACTCGCGCACGCGCAGGTACTCTTGCCAGTAGCCGTAGCGATGCAGCAGCGGCTCGACGAGATCGAAGGCGAACATCCCGATGAAATAGCCCAACACGCCGCCGAGGGCCGAGGCCAATGTCGTCAACGCCGCCAGACGCCACGCCCGAGCCGGACTCGCCAGCGCCATCGGTGCCAACATCACATCCGGCGGCACGGGGAAGAACGAGCTTTCGGCGAAGCTGAGCCCCGCCAGATAGGCGGGCGCGTGGCGATGGGCGGACCAGTGCAGGGCACGGTCGTAGAGGCGCGCGAACACGCCGCTCATGTCTGCCCCCCCAACATGGGAACGAAGCTCACGGATTCTCGATCCTCCTGCACATAACTTTTACCGTCCCGGTTTATTACAGCAAGGTGCTGGGCGCCCTGCGAGCCCACCGGGATGACCATCCTGCCGCCGTCTGCGAGCTGCTCGAGCAGCGCGCGCGGCACCCGTTCCGGGGCCGCCGTGGCCAGGATACCATCGTATGGGCCGTGCTCGGGCCAGCCCCATCGACCGTCGCTGTGCTGCGCGCGAACATTGGTCAGGCGCAACATACGAAACCGCCTGCGTGCCTGCGCGAGCAGCGCCTCGATGCGCTCGACGCTGTACACGCGCTCGACGAGCTGGGCAAGCACACAGCTCTGGTAGCCGCACCCCGTGCCCACCTCCAGCACCCGCGCCGGGCGATGTCCTTCTGTGAGCAGCTCGGTCATGCGCGCAACGATGTAGGGCTGGGAGATGGTCTGTCCGTGACCAATGGGCAGCGCGGTATCCTCGTAGGCACGGCTGGACAGCGCTTCATCCACGAACAGGTGACGAGGCGTTTTGAGCATCACCTCCAGCACCGCGGGATCGCTCACGCCCTTGTCGCGAAGCCGCGCCACGAGCCGTTCGCGAGTGCGCTGGGACGTCATACCGATCCCTCTGATCATGGAGTCGGTTAACCGCATTAGGGACCGCCCGCGCCTCGAGCACCGGATGCGCCCCCACCGGCAGGAACGGTCGCGCTGACAGGCCGGTCTCCGGCACCTCGTACGACCCGGGCCGTGATCGTCTTGCGGAGGCGCTTCACGGACACGTCACCCCCCGATCCAACTCGAGACCTTGTCGAGGGCCGCGTACTGAGTGAGGTCCACGTGCAACGGCGTGATGGATACCTTCCCCGAGCGCAAGGCATGAAAGTCCGTGCCGGGCCCCGCATCCTGCTCGGCACCGGCCGGGCCTACCCAGTAGATCGGCCGCCCGCGAGGATCCTCGGACTTGACCACCGGCTCGGCCTTGTGCCGATGGCCCAGCCGCGTAGCCTCGTAGCCGCTGAGCTCTTCCCAGGCGACATCGGGTACATTGACGTTGAGAATCGTATCGCTGGGCAGGGGATCTTTGAGAAGACGCTCGACCAGCTCCTGGGCGACGCGGGCCGCCGTCTCGTAGTGGTGAGGGGGCTCCCGGGTAACCAGCGAGACCGCTATCGCCGGGAAACCAAGGAATCGACCCTCGACGGCCGCGGCCACCGTACCCGAATACAGGACATCATCGCCCAGATTGGCCCCCTCGTTGATACCCGATACCACCATGTTCGGCTCCTCGGCGAGCAGGCCGGTAATCGCCAGGTGTACGCAATCGGTAGGCGTTCCGTCAACGCAGATCACGCCGTGGTCCGCGTTGCGCGCGCGCAACGGATGATCCAGGGTGAGGGAGTTGCTCGCCCCGCTACGGTCACGCTCCGGCGCCACCACGGTGATCTCGGCAATCCGAGCCAGAGTGCGCGCCAGGCACTGCAGGCCCGCCGCCTGGTAACCGTCGTCGTTGCTGATGAGGATGTGCATTGTGCCAATCGTCGCTCGCTTGCCGGGCGGACCCGCTCGGACTCCATACACGGTCTAGTCCGCATATTGCACGAAGGCGCTGGCAACGGCCAGTGGTCTGCCGCCGAACACGGAAGAGAAAACAGGTTCTGTCGCAAAGACGCCAGGCACGCCAAGGAATCAACCGCGTTCTTCGCGGAGCCGATTGGGGATCCGGACAAACTCGATCTTCGTGAGCGCCTTGGCAAAGTCGACCCCATCATTGCATAAATGGATCGAGGACAGGGGGACCTTGTACCGCTTACGCTCGTTGCGGGCGAGCCTCTTGTCGTGCCCTGGTCACCCTTCCATTTTCTTCGCATCTTGGCGAGAGCAAAGAATGCGTTGTGAAAACCCTCCCCGGGGACATACCCGAGAGCCGATTAGATTGCCCCGCAGATCAATCCGTTGGCGATTGCCATGGTCGAAACACCCGCCCACGGTTTTGAGCTCGATTGCCCACCCGCGATCCGAGTTCCGGCCGGTCCTCGGCCTGGTGAACCCGGGCACCATCCCGTATACTCGTACAGGGGCTAACTCATTGAGCCAAAAGGATATCGGTCCCATGGGCGACAAGCGCTATCCCTCCCCCGAGGATGCCGAGCTGTTCCGGCGCCAGGTCGGACCGGTGCGACCCGTGGAGCACGACAAGATCGAGCCTGCACCCCGCCGCCCCGCCCCCGAGCCACGCAAGACTCGCGAGGACGAGCGACGGGTGCTGCAGGACATGCTCAGCGACGAATACGGCCCCGCCCGGTTGGAGACCGGCGAGGAGCTGGTCTTCGCCCGTCCCGGGCTGCAGCGCAAGGTGCTGCGCAAGCTGCGCCGGGGTCAGTTCAGTGTCCAAGCCGAGCTGGACCTCCACGGCATGACCGTGCCTCTGGCCGGCGAGGCGTTGGCCCTCTTTCTCAAACGCTGCCGAGAAGGCGGCCACCGCTGCGTGCGCATTGTCCACGGCAAGGGCCACGGCTCCAGCCACCGGGGACCGGTGCTCAAGGCCCTGGTCGAGCGCCGGCTCAAGCAGCGCGACGAGGTGCTCGCCTTTTGCTCCGCCCTTCCCCGCGATGGCGGCACAGGCGCGGTGTACGTGCTGCTCAAGCGCGGCTGATACAGTTGCTCGGCTCGGCGCCGGCCGACGAACGCGGAGGCCGCAGAGGTGCAGAGATCGCAGAGAGAATCGATCGCCTGGCCGCGCGCTCTGCCCGAGATACGCACGCGCCTTCCGACATTTTGCGTTCTGCGTTCTGCATTTTGGCTGGACTGTCCGTACCCCCGCGAGGCACGCCCTACTCGCCGCGTCTTCGATTGCGTTCGATCCGACGGGGCGGCCAAAGGCCGCCCTATCTCGACTCTTGCCTTATGCCTCACGACTTCCGCTTGCCACCCCGTAGGGCGGTTCGCCGGAGGCGAGCCGCCGGCCGGCCGACCTGCTCCCCTACACGGCGGCCGACGGACGCCGAGGCCGCAAAGACGCAGAGGACGCAAAGAAGAATATGATTGAGCTTCGGCGACGGAGGCGCGTAGGAGGGTTGGCGCGCCGGCGCAAGCCGCCGCTCTTCTTTCAGCGCCTGCGATCGATTCACGGTGTGAGCGAACCTCCGGCCATCGCCGACATCGGTTGGGGGCACGCTCGGCACGCCGAGGTACGGGAGTCGCGAATATTCATTGAATCACCTTTGCGCCCTTTGCGTCTCTGCGCCTTTGCGTTGGGTTCCTTGCATTTTGCATTTTGAATTTCGGTTTCATTGCCCGTAGTCGACCAGCTCCCGCAACACGCTCGTGGCGTAGCCGCCGCGGGGGAGGTAGAAGCGCAAGCGCAGTCCGTCGCGCCCGGCCCATTCCCAGTCGAGCTCGGAGATCTTGAGCCGCAGCGAGCGCCGTTCCTGCTTCGGCCCGGCCCGCTCCAATCCCCGGCGCCAGTCGCCCCGGTCCTCCAGCGCCGCCTGCTCCAGGCGCAGGGCCTCGCCCCGCACCGGTGAGGGCCCCCGCCCCCAGAGCGGGCCCGTGGGATGAACGTCCATACCCTCGACCCGCCGGCGGATCTCCGCATCCACCTGCGCAATCCCGAAAATGCTGCGGGTGCCGTCCAGCATCAGCACGTCCCCGCCGATCGCCCGATCCCACAGGTCTCGGTCGACGCGCAGGGCGAGCACCCGGTTGAACAGCAGCGAGCGGGCGGCGGATAGGTACAGGCCGCGCAGGGAGCGTGCGCGGGGACGGACGCCCTCCACCAGCATGCGACGCGCTCCGTCCAGGTTCTGCCCGTCATGGCCGAAGCGTTGCTCCCCGAAATAATTGGGCACGCCCCGGGCAGCCGCCTGTTGCAGCCGCGCCTCCAGGCCGCTGCGGTCGGCGTCCAGGCCGCGCACCCGGATCTCGAATCGGTTGCCCCGCAAGACGCCGCGGCGCAGCTTGCGGTCGTGACGCCGCACCTCCAGTACCTGCACCGAATCGATTGGCGGCACGGCCCAGTCGGGCGAGCGGGCCCCGGGCAGGTGCACGCTGAACCACTGGGTCGCCACCGCGGCCCGGTCCTTGCGCCCGGCGTAACCCACGTCCATCGTGCGCACCCCGGCCCGCTCGGCCAGGCGCCGGGCCACCCACTCGGTATTCGCGCCCCGCTTGCGCACGCGCAGCAGCACGTGTTCGCCGTGCCCGGCGGGCGCGAAGCCGAGCACCTCGTCCACGCAAAAGTCCTCGGGGTGGACCCGAATCCGCCCGCGGGCGGGCGGGGCCCCGTAGGCCCGGGAGAAATGTGTGAGGGGCTCAGCGGTCCCCATGACGCACGGACGTCACTTGGCGTCTCCCGGCTCGAGCACCAGCGCCACCGCGTGGGCGGCGATCCCCTCCCGGCGTCCGGCGAACCCCAGCCCCTCGGTGGTGGTGGCCTTGACGTTGACACGGCCGACAGGGACCCGCAGATCGGCGGCAAGGTGCTCGCGCATCGTCTCGATATGGGGCCCGAGCCTAGGCGCCTGGGCCACCACCGTAGTGTCCACGTTGCCCACGCGCAGACCCTCGGCGTACAGGCGCTCGACCACCTGGCGCAGGAAAACGCGGCTCTCCATGCCCGCATAGGCCCTGTCAGTATCGGGGAAGTGCTGCCCGATGTCGCCCAGGCCCGCCGCACCCAGCAACGCATCGCACAGCGCGTGGGTCAGCACGTCGCCGTCCGAGTGGGCGGCCAGGCCGTGCTCGAAGGGGATGCGCACGCCGCCGATGACCAGCGGGCCCTCGCCTCGAAATGCGTGCACGTCGAAACCATGACCGACCCTCATGGGCGCGCCTCCTGCCGGGAGAGGTAGAACTCCGCCAGCGCCAAATCGCCGGGGTGGGTGATCTTGATGTTGTCACCGTGCCCGGGCACCAGCCGCGGCCGCCAACCGGCCCGCTCCATGGCGGCCGCCTCGTCGGTGACCATCACCCCGGCCGCGACGGCATCGCGCAGGGCATCGGCCAGCGGATTGAGCCGGAACATCTGCGGCGTGAGGGCATGCCACAATCCCTTGCGGTCCACGGTCTCGTACACCAGCCCGTGGGTGTCGGCCCGCTTCATGGTGTCGCGCACGGGCACGCCCAGCAGGCCGCCGGTCTCGTCACCGTACAGCTCCTCGATCAAGCGATCCAGATCCTCGGCGCGCAGGCACGGGCGCGCCGCATCGTGCACCAGCACCCAGTCTCCGCCGTCGGCCTGCGCGGAGAGGCGCTTCAACGCGTTGAGCACGGAGTGACAACGCTCGGTGCCGCCACTCACCCGCATCAGCGCTCGCGGACAGGAAACGTACAGCGAGCCCCACCTGGTGTCGTCCTCGGCCAGCGCCACAACGACCCCGTCGATGCGCGCATGGCCGCACAGGCGCTCCAGGGCATGTTCGAGCACCGCTTTTCCGGCCAGCGGGAGATACTGCTTCGGGACTGCGGCACCCATTCGGCTGCCGGTTCCGGCCGCGGGCACGACGGCCCAACACCGCGGGGACCTAGCCCGCATATCGCACCAGGCGGCCAACGGCTATGACGCAACGTACTAAAACGCAATAACAATAAGGCATTGTGCAGAGCAATCAAACAATGACACATTGTTTCCGCCGTCGGCCTATCACGGTTCAGGCTTGTCTTCGCGTTCGTAGGCTTGCTCTTCAGTCAAGTGGTAGCTACGGCTACCACTTTCCTTCCAGAGCGGCGCCTACGAACGCGAATCCGGCGCCTGCTCCCGCGATCCCGGTACGATATGCGGGCTAGCCGGCATATCGCACCAGTCGGCCGCCGGCCGCGTGCCAATTCACTAGATTCGACAGTTGCATAAATAGCGCCGTAAATAAAAACGAGCGAAATACTGAAAATCGCAGTGTTTGGCTTGGATAGAACACTTGCGGCTGTGCGATCGAGGACGGGGGGCTTTGCGAAGCGGCGTGCACGGGCGAATCGCACAGAGACGTGCGGTTGGCGCTTGCCCGCAGCGAGCGTAAGCGCCGCAAGGCCCCGGTTCCCGTTCAATTTATGCAAGGGTGGAATCAAGCCATAGCCACGGCTATGCGTTTCGCTCCAGAGCGGCGCCCGGGCGCACCTGCGCGATCGTCCCGGATGCTGGCGCAACATGCGGGCTAATGCTCTTCCACGACCTGGTAAAAGATCTCCCCATCCTTCACCATGCCCAGCTCGCTGCGGGCCCGTTCCTCGATGGCCTCCAGGCCCTGCTTGAGATCCTTGACCTCGCCCCGCAGGGCCTCGTTGCGCTCCTCGAGCTCCGCGTTGGTCCGCTCCTGCCGGGCAACCGCCTGGCGTATCCTGCGCACCTCGCCGATGCCGCCGTCACCGAGCCAAAGCTTGTACTGCAGGAGCACGAGCAACCCGACCAGTATGGCGACCAGCCATCGCATGGCGCCTATAGTGGCGTAGCCGTTGCGGGGATACAAGGCGCGATGCGGCGTATCCGCGGGCCCGGTCTCACCCCGCGCCGGCGCCGAAGGCACCGCGCCCTGCATAGCGCCCGCGACCCGCAAGCTGCTCCTCGATGCGGATGACCTGGTTGTATTTGGCGACGCGGTCCGAGCGCGACAGTGATCCGGTCTTGATCTGCGTGGCGCTGGTGGCCACCGCCAGGTCGGCGATGGTCGTGTCCTCCGTCTCGCCCGAGCGGTGCGACACGACGGCGGTGTAGCCGGCCCGGCGGGCCATCTCGATGGCGTCCAGGGTCTCGGTCAGCGTGCCGATCTGGTTGAGCTTGATCAGGATGGAGTTGGCGACCCCGCGCTCGATGCCTTTGGCGAGGATCTCGGTGTTGGTCACGAACAGGTCGTCTCCGACCAGCTGCACGCGGCCGCCCAGTCTGTCGGTTAGCACTTTCCACCCCTCCCAGTCGTTCTCCGCCATACCGTCCTCGATGGTGAGGATGGGATAGCGCTCCACCCAGCCGGCCAGATAGTCCACGAACTCCTCCGGGCCGAAGCGCCGGTCTTCGGACTCCAGGACGTAGAGCCCGTCGCGGTAGAGCTCCGAGCTGGCCGCATCCAGCCCCAGGAAGATATCCTCCTCGGGGCGATAGCCCGCCTTCTCGATCGCCTCGAGGATGACCTCGATCGCCTCCTCGTTGGAGCGAAGGTCTGGCGCAAAGCCGCCCTCGTCACCCACGGCGGTGCTCAGCCCCATGCCGTGGAGCACGCCCTTCAGGGCGTGGAACACCTCCGCCCCGTAGCGTACGGCCTCCTGGAAGGTCGGGGCCCCCACGGGCACGATCATGAACTCCTGCAAGTCCACGTTGTTGTCGGCGTGGGCGCCGCCGTTGATGATATTCATCATGGGCACGGGCAGCTCGTACGTCTCACGCCCCCCGAGACGGGCAAAAAGCGGCTCTCCCGCCTCCCGGGCCGACGCGTGGGCCGCGGCCAACGACACGGCCAGTATGGCGTTGGCGCCCAATTGCCGCTTGTTGGCCGTGCCGTCGAGCTCGATCATGGCCTGGTCCAGGCCGAGTTGATCGCCCGCATCGAACCCAAGCAGGCGCTCGCGGATCTTGAGGTTGACGTTCTCAACGGCCTTGAGCACGCCCTTGCCACCGTAACGCGCCGGGTCCCCGTCGCGCAGCTCCAGGGCCTCGAGCTCGCCGGTGGACGCCCCGGACGGCACCGAGGCGCGCCCCGCCACCCCCGAGTCCAACAGAACGTCCGCCTCGACGGTGGGATTGCCGCGCGAATCCAGGATCTCGCGTGCACGAATGTCTTTGATCTTTGCCATTGGCCTTGCTCGCGTTGTCTGTCGCTCAGTCGAAATGTTGAGGGCTCTACAAGCAATCCGGAATCGCGTTACGGGACCGCCGGCCGCAGGGGCGAGGCGGATAGAGCAAGATGTCCAGTGGACATCTTGCCCGCCGAGCGGGTCCGCCACGGACGGCGGGCCCGGGGCTTGCAAGCGAAGCCGGACTGCGCAGCGCCGCAAGCGGCCGTCGAGCGTACAGGGATGTAGTTACAGTGCGTCCCGCAACGCGATCCCGGCCTGCTTCCGTACGCAGTAATAAGCACTGGCGGGCCCTGCCTCAGCCGAGCAGATCGGCCTCTGCGAAGCCGCGCTGTTTGACCGCCTCGTCGATGGCCTTCAGGGTCTGGAGCAGCTCGGCGAGCCGCCCCAGGGGCCAGGCATTCGGACCGTCGCTCAGAGCCCGGTCCGGATCGGGGTGGGTCTCCATGAACAGCCCCGATACGCCAGCCGCCACCGCCGCGCGCGCCAGCACCGGCACGAACTCGCGCTGCCCGCCCGAGCTCGCCCCCTGGCCGCCGGGCAGCTGCACCGAGTGCGTGGCGTCGAACACCACTGGGCAGCCTGTTGCCCGCATCACGGCCAGGGCGCGCATGTCGGAGACCAGGTTGTTGTAGCCGAACGAGACGCCGCGCTCGCAGACCATCACCTGCTGATTGCCGGCGGCGCGCGCCTTGTCCACCACGTTCTGCATGTCCCAGGGGGCCAGAAACTGTCCCTTCTTGATGTTCACCGGCTTGCCCTGGCGGGCCACGCCCTGGATGAAGTTGGTCTGCCGGCACAGAAAGGCGGGGGTCTGCAGCACGTCCACCACGGCCGCCACCTCCGCCAGGGGCGTGTCCTCGTGGACGTCGGTGAGCACCGGCACGCCGATGTCGCGCCGCACCGCCTCCAGGATGCTCAGCCCGGCCTCCATGCCCAAGCCGCGGAAGCTCGACGCCGAGGAGCGGTTGGCCTTGTCGAAGGAGGACTTGTAGATGAGGGGGATTTCCAGGGGCGCGGTGATCTCCCTGAGCCGGCCGGCGCTCTCCAGCGCGAGCTGCTCGCTCTCGATCACGCACGGCCCGGCGATGAGGAACATGGGACGGTCCGGTCCGGCCTCGAAGCCGCAAAGCCTCATACCGTCACCGCCTGGCGCGAGGCCTGCTCCTGGTGGGCCAGCGCCGCGCGCACGTAGCCGGAAAACAGCGGGTGGCCGTCGCGCGGTGTCGACGTGAACTCCGGGTGGAACTGACAGGCGACGAACCACGGATGGTCGCCCAACTCGATCACTTCCACCAAATTTCCGTCAATGGATTTGCCGGCGACCGTCAGGCCGGCACCGGTGAGGGCATCCAGGTACTGGTTGTTGAACTCGTAGCGGTGGCGGTGACGCTCCACGATCACTTCTTTGCCGTAGATGGCGTGTGTCAAAGTGCCGGGGGTGACGCGGCACTCCTGGGCACCCAGGCGCATGGTGCCGCCCAGGTCCGACTCCTGCGAGCGCTGCTCGATGCGCCCATCGGCATTGAGCCACTCGGTGATCAGGGCGATCACGGGGTGCGGCGTCTCGGGATCGAACTCCGTGCTGTGCGCCCCTTCGAGCCCGGCCACGTTGCGTGCGAACTCGATCACCGCCGCCTGCATGCCCAAACAGATTCCCAGGTACGGAATGCGATGTTCCCTCGCATAGCGCACCGCCTCAACCTTGCCCTCCACGCCGCGCTCACCGAACCCCCCGGGCACCAGGATCGCGTCCATGCCTTCGAGACAACCGGTGCCGCCACGCTCGATCTCCTCCGAATCGACATAGACGATGTCCACCCGAGTGCGGTTCTTGAGCCCGGCATGCGCCAGGGCCTCGTTCAACGACTTGTAGGACTCGATAAGATTGACGTATTTGCCCACCATGGCCACGCGCACCTCGTGCTCGGGGTGGTCGATCGCCTGGACCACGTCCTGCCACTCGGACAGATCGGCCGCCGCGGCATCCAGATGCAACTTCTGCACGACGATGTCGTCCAGGTGCTGCTCGTGCAGCCACATGGGGATCTTGTAGATGTTGTCCACGTCGATGGCGGAGATGACCGCGCGCTCCTCAACGTTGGTGAACAGGGCGATCTTGCGCCGCTCATCCGCCGGCACCGGCCGGTCGGCACGGCATAACAGGATGTCCGGCTGAATACCAATGGCACGCAGCTCCGCCACCGAATGCTGGGTGGGCTTGGTCTTGAGCTCACCGGAGCTGGCGATGTAGGGCACCAGGGTGAGGTGGATGAACACGCAGTTCTCGCGCCCCAGCTCCACCCCCATCTGGCGAATGGCCTCCATGAACGGCAGCGACTCGATGTCGCCCACGGTCCCGCCGATCTCCACCATGGCCACGTCCGCGGCGTCGGCCCCCTCGTGGATGCAGCGCTTGATCTCGTCGGTGACGTGCGGGATGACCTGCACGGTGCCGCCCAGGTAGTCGCCGCGACGCTCCTTGCGGATGACGTTCTCGTAGATCTGTCCCGTGGTGAAGTTGTTGCGCTTGGTCATGGTGGTGCGCACATACCGCTCGTAATGACCCAGATCGAGATCGGTCTCGGCACCGTCCTCGGTCACGTACACCTCGCCGTGCTGGAACGGGCTCATGGTCCCCGGATCCACGTTGATGTAGGGATCGAGCTTGAGCATGGTGACCTTGAGCCCGCGGGCCTCGAGGACGGCACCCAGCGACGCGGAGGCGATTCCCTTGCCCAGGGAGGACACCACACCGCCAGTGATAAAGATGAAACGCGTCATTGCGGGCTCTTCAGGGAATCGATGGCGGCCTGCAGCCTGGGAACGCGTCGCTGGCGCGGCCGTCGGATGGGCCTACAACTTACCAGAACATCCTCTGCCGCTCAATCTGGCGCACATTCGATGTTCGTGGTAGTGCGCGGCGAGTCGTCACCCCCCTCCCAGTCGATGGCATAGGCGGGCTCGTCGCCCCGTGCAGCAAACGGCTCGCACAGCCAATAACCCACGACGGCGGCAAGCACATCGTCGATATACACAAGCGGGACACGATCGCGCCGCCACGGCGGAACACCCCGCTCCTGGAACAGGTTCTTCAGCGTGCGCCGATGGCCGGCGCCCGGAGGACGGCAGCGCTCTCCGCCCTGGCGGAAACGCACCGTTACGGTGCCCCGGTCACAATCACTGCGCCTGAGGCCGGCGCCGCGCACGGCCCGCGCGACCAACCGTCCCGGCAGGCCGGGGAGCGCCAGCGGCCCGGACAGGTCCCAGCGCAGCACATTGCCGGGATCGTGCCCGAAGACGGGTGTCATGACGTAAAGCCCGTCCCGGTAGCGGCGCAGCTCTGCGCCGGCCCAGCACACGCGGGGCGTGGCGTCCCACGCCGCCCCCAGCAGGTCGTGCAGGGCGCGGGTCAGGCATACCGTGGAGGGCGGAGTAAATCCCCGCCCGCGCAACCAGGCGCGCACCGCATTGCGCCGCCGCGCCATGTCCAGACCCCGCAGCCCCGAGACGGAAAGATGCCGGCCCCCTGGAACGCGTACGGCCGCCAGGTCCAGGCCCGCCAGGGCGTCGGCGAGCTGGCCCGTCTCGGCACAGTGGGCCGCCGATCGGGAGACGGTCGCCGCCAGCGCGGGCCAGCGCACGGCCAGCCGCGGCAGCACCTCATGGCGCAGGAAGTTGCGATCGAGGTCCAGCACTGTGTTGCTCGTGTCCTCGATCCAACGCAGGCCGTGGCTGGCCGCGTAGGCCCTCAGGGCCGCCCGCGGCTGGTCGAGCAGCGGGCGCACGTGGAGGCCGGCCCCGCAGGGGCGTTGCCGGGGCATGGCGGCCAGGCCGCCGGGGCCTGCGCCGCGCATCAGCTGCAGCAGGACCGTCTCGGCCTGATCGTCCATGTGGTGTGCGGTGAGCAGGCACTCGGCGGGGCCCACGCGCTCGGCCAGGACCCGATACCGGGCCGCGCGTGCGGCCGCCTCCGGGCTCTGCCCCCTCCGGGCACGGGCGTCCACGGCCACCACATCGAGGGCCACGCCCAGGGCCTCGCAGACCGCCCGGCAGTGGTCCGTCCAGCGGTCCGCATCCGGATGCAGCCCGTGGTGCACGTGTACGGCGCGCAGCTTCGCCGCACCCAGGCCCGGGCCCAGCCCGGCCATGGCGTGCAGCAGCACGTGGGAGTCCGCCCCGCCGCTGTAAGCCACCCAATAGCGGCGCACGGGCGGCAGGCCGTGCAGAAAGGACAAAAGTTGGTCGGGCGAGAAGCTCATCGGCAGCGGGCAGTCGGCGGCACGTGCCTAACCCGCATGTTGCACCAGTATCCGGGATGATGGCGCAGGACAGGTGTGCCCGGACGCCGCTCTGGAGCGAAAGTCACAACCGCAGCTATGGCTTGAGTGACAAATTTGCCGGGAGCAAATTTGGACAACGCGACGCGTTGGCCCCGGTGAGGGGCGAGCAACAGCAAGTCCGGGCGTGCCTGGACCAGCCAGGCGCGGGCCGGCAGAGTGCATGTTCGCAGTATCCATGAACATGAACGGTTTCAGCATCGTCTTCAGCGAATTAGCGCACGGCCCGTGGCCGACGGGTGCAATATGCGGGCTGGAGGCGCTGCTCACCCCTTGAACACGCCGTACTGCATCAAGCGCTGATAGCGGGCCTCGAGCAGCTTGTCCGCCGGCATCTCCTCCAGGCTGTCCAGGATCTCCACGAGGGTGTGCTTGAGATCCTGGGCCATGGCACCGGGATCGCGGTGGGCGCCGCCCAATGGCTCCTTTACCACGCCGTCGACGAGGCCGAGCGCCTCGAGGCGCTGCGCGGTCACCCCCATGGCCTCGGCCGCATCCATCGCACGCTCGGCGCTTTTCCAGAGGATGGACGCACAGCCCTCCGGGGAGATTACCGAATAGGTGCTGTACTGCAGCATCATGACGCGATCGCCCACGCCGACCGCCAGGGCTCCGCCGGAGCCGCCCTCGCCGATCACCGTGCAGATCAGCGGCGTCCTCAGGGTGGACATCTGCGACAGGTTTCGGGCAATGGCCTCGCTCTGGCCGCGCTCCTCGGCGCCGACGCCCGGATAGGCGCCGGGGGTGTCGATGAACGTGAGCACCGGCAGGTGGAATCGCTCGGCGAGCTGCATCAGGCGCAGGGCCTTGCGGTAGCCCTCGGGGCGCGGCATTCCGAAGTTGCGCCGAACCTTCTCGTGGGTATCGCGCCCCTTCTGATGGCCGATCACCACCACCGGCCGGCCTTCCAGGCGCGCCAGGCCGCCCACGATGGCCGGATCGTCGGCGAAGGCCCGGTCACCGTGCAGCTCCTCAAAATCCGTGAACATCTGGTCCACGTAGTCCAGCGTGTACGGCCGCATGGGATGGCGGGCCAGCTGGGCGACCTGCCAGGCGCTGAGTGATGAGAAGATCGACTCGGTGAGCGAGCGGCTCTTGCTCTCCAGCCGCGCGATCTCCTCACCGATATTGATCTCGTTGTCGTCGCCCACCAGCCGCAGCTCTTCGATCTTCGCTTCCAGCTCGGCGATGGGCTGCTCGAAATCGAGAAAATTGATGTTCATGGCGATCGGTCACGAGTCGGCGCACGAGGCACCGCAAGTGTATAAGCAAAACAGTGGATTGGTCCAATGTTCTCATCAAGCTCCTGACATCAAGAGCCGTAGTCCAGCCAGACCCCCCCCTCGCCAGCCAGCTCGCGCAGCCGGTGCAGAAGCTCGTCGGTGGGGCGCACCTGCCACTGTTTGCCGAGGCGCACCTCGGCCCGCGCGTCCTCGCCCCGGTAGTGGATCCACACCGGACAGCGTCCCTCACGAAAGGGCGTGAGGACTGCAGCCAGGGAGCGCACAACGCCGTTCTTTCCCTGGCCCGACTCCAGGTCGATGACCAGGCGGCGGGCAAATCGCTCGCGTGCCTGATCCACCGTATATACATCCTCCGTGCTCAGCCGGTGGCCCCCGGTATACTCGTCTGGGCCCAGCATGCCCTCGAGCACCAACACCCGGTCCTTGGCGACGAGGCTGCGGTACTTGTCGAACACTTCAGGAAACAGGGTCGCCTCGATGCGCGCAGTGCGATCGTCCAGGGTGATGATCCCCATGCGCCCGCCGCGCTTCGTATTGATAGCCCGAACGGAAACCACCAGGCCGGCCATCACGACCGGCCGGTCCTGTCCGCGCATACCCTCGGCGAGCCCTTCCGACCATTGACCCCCGCCCTCGATGAGCTCCCCGATTCGCCCGCTGATCACGCGGGCCAGCTCGGCCTCGTAGCGATCGATGGGATGGCCGGTGAGATACAACCCCAGCGTCTCCTTCTCGGCGGTGAGCCGCTGCTCCTCGTCCCATTCGGGTAGCGCGGGGCGCCCCGAGGACGCCGCCTGCCCGTCCGGCAGCTCGCTTCCGAACAGGTCGAACATGCCCGCATCGGAGTTTCGCGAATGCTGCTCGGCCGATTTGAGCGCGTCGGGGAGCTCGGCCATGAGCGTGGCGCGGTTGGCTCCCAGGCGATCCAGCGCCCCGGCGCGGATCAGGGCCTCCTGGACGCGCCGATTGGCCTTGCGCAGGTCGATGCGGCGGCAGAAATCGAACAGGTCCCGGAACGGACCATTTTGCTCGCGCTCGCTGATGATGCTGTCGATCGCCCCCTGTCCCACGCCCTTGATCGCCCCCAAACCGTACAGGATGGTCTCCTCATCGGCCACCGTGAAGCGATAGTAGGAGCTGTTGATATCCGGGGGGCCGACCTGCAGGCGCATGTCGCGGCACTCCTCGATCAGTGTGACCACCTTGTCGGTATTGTCCATGTCCGAGGAGAGCACGGCCGCCATGAAGGCGGCCGGATGGTGGGCCTTGAGCCAGGCCGTCTGGTACGAGACCAAGGCATAGGCGGCCGAGTGGGACTTGTTGAACCCGTACCCAGCGAACTTCTCCATGAGATCGAAGATATGGGTGGCGGTCTTTTCGTCCACCCCGCGTCCCAGGGCGCCCTGGGTGAAGATCTCGCGCTGCTTGGCCATCTCCTCGGGCTTTTTCTTGCCCATGGCGCGGCGCAGCAGATCGGCGCCGCCCAGGGTGTAGCCCGCCAGCACCTGGGCGATCTGCATCACCTGCTCCTGATAGAGAATCACGCCGTAGGTGGGCTTGAGGATGGGCTCCAGGTCCTTGTGCGGATATTCCACCTTGGCACGCCCGTGCTTGCGGGCGATGAAGTCGTCCACCATGCCGGACTGCAGCGGTCCCGGACGAAACAGGGCGACCAGGGCGACGATGTCTTCAAAACAGTCGGGCTGCAGTCGCTTGATGAGATCCTTCATCCCGCGCGACTCGAGCTGGAACACCGCGGTGGTGGCGCAGCGCTTCAGGAGCTCGAAGGCGGCCGCATCCTCCATCGGAATCCCGGTCACGTCCAGCGGCGGCTCACCGGCCTGCTCGCGCTGCGCGTTGATAGTCCGCACCGCCCAGTCGATGATGGTGAGGGTGCGCAGGCCCAGGAAATCGAACTTGACCAAGCCAACCGCCTCGACGTCATCCTTGTCGAACTGGGTGACCACGCTTTGTGAGCCCTGCTCGCAATACAACGGGGTGAAATCAGTCAGCTTGCTGGGCGCGATCACCACGCCCCCGGCGTGCTTGCCCGCATTGCGCGCTAGACCCTCGAGCTTGCGGGCCATGTCGAGAACGCCCGCGACCTCGTCGTCCTGCTCGTAGAGGCCGCGCAGGTCCGGTTCCTGTGCCAACGCCTTGTCCAGGGTCATACCGACCTCGAACGGGATCAGCTTGGCGATGCGGTCCACGTACCCGTAGGGGTAGCCCAGCACGCGGCCCACGTCCCGCACCACCGCCTTGGCGGCCATGGTGCCGTAGGTGATGATCTGGGAGACCTTGTCTCGGCCGTAGCGCTCGGCCACGTAGTCGATGACCCGGTCGCGCTGGTCCATGCAGAAATCCACGTCGAAGTCGGGCATGGAGACGCGCTCCGGGTTCAAGAAGCGCTCGAACAGCAGATCGTAGCGCAGGGGATCGAGGTCGGTGATCCGCAGGGCGTAGGCCACCAGCGAGCCGGCGCCGGAGCCGCGCCCCGGTCCCACCGGCACGCCGTTGTCCTTGGCCCAGCGGATGAAGTCGGCCACGATCAGAAAATAGCCTGCAAACCCCATGTCGATGATCACGCCGAGCTCGCGCTCCAACCGCTCGTCGTAGCGCTTGCGGTCCTCGGCAGCATCGAGCAGGCGATCGAGGCGCGCCGCCAGGCCTGCGCGGGCCTCGGCCTGCAGATGAGTCTCCACGCTCATGCCGGGCGGCACCGGGAAATTCGGCAAATAGTTCTTCCCCAGCACAAGGTCCACATTGCAGCGCTTGGCGATTTCCACCGTGTTGGCGAGCGCCTCGGGGATGTCGGCGAACAGCTGCTGCATCTGCTCGATGGTGCGCAGGTACTGCTGCTCGCTGTGCCGGCGCGGCCGGCGCGGGTCGTCCAGGGTGCGGCCTTCGTAGATGCACACTCGTGCCTCGTGGGCCTCGAAGTCTTCGCGGTGCAGAAACCGCACATCGTTGGTCGCAACCGCCGGCAGTCCCAGCTCTTGCGCCAGGGAGACCGCCTCGGCGATGTGCGCCTCCTCGGCGGGGCGCCCGGTACGCTGCAACTCCAGATAGTAGGCCTCGGGAAACAGTCGCGCCCAACCCCTGGCCAGCTCGGCGGCGAGCGCGCGGTTGCCGTTGATCAACGCCCGGCCCACGTCGCCCTCACCGGCCCCCGACAGCGCAATGAGCCCGTCGCTCATCCCCTCCAACCATGCGCGGTCCAGCATGGGGATGCCGCGGTGCTGACCCTCCAGGTAGGTACGCGAGACCAGGCGGGTGAGGTTGCGATAGCCCTCATCGGTCTGGCACAACAGCACCAGGCGGTGCGGCTGCTCGGACTCGGTCTCGTTGCGCAGCCACAAATCCACTCCGACGATGGGCTTGATCCCTGCGGCCTGGGCGGCGCGGTGGAACTTGACCATAGAGAACAGATTGGACTGATCGGTTACCGCGATTGCCGGCATCCCGGCCTCGGCCGCGGCTTGGCTCAGGGGCTTGATGCGCACCAGGCCGTCGACCAGCGAGTACTCGGTGTGCAGCCGCAGGNNAGGTGGAGGTGGACGAACCCAGGTTCCATGACGCTATTCTACTGGACCGATCGAGCTCGGGGCGACACAACCGACGCTTGTGCCCGGGGAACGGCCAGCGCTCAGCACGGCCGATACATAAGTATCTTCTGATACAGTGCGGGCGGCCCTATACCGTTGCGCAGTCGAAAAAAATGCGCTAGGTTCTTTTGGCACACAAATTATAAGGCTAAGTTCATTACCCGAGCGGGGAGTCAAGCTGGCAGGGACGCCCATTCCATGTGCCCGCATCGCTGCCCCAACAAGGAACGAGCTCCGGGCCCGCAACCGGATCCGCCACTCGGCACGCAGCCATTCGACAGGAGAGGACAGGCGCAACACCATGCCCTACGCGGACGTTGGACAGCCGGAGCACTGGACGCTGCTGCTCGCGTTTTTCGTGCTGTTTGCCGTGCACGGGCTGTGGCGCAAGCCCGCCTCGCCCTACCCCGGGATCGTTTGCCTCATGCTGGGCACCGGGGCGGTGTTGCTGAACGCCGGGCTGCTGCTCGCTGCCAATCATCTCGGCTACGGGTCCTACCCACTGCTGGAGTTACTCACGCTGCGGCAGGCCGCACTCGAGTCCAGTCTCATCATCGTCGGCTACTGCATCATCGTGCGCGGCCTGTGCGTGTTCATTCGCTACATGGCAACGCCCGATCCGGAGAAGGGCGGACGCACCATTTTGTAGCCCGCCTCATCGTCCGGATCCGCAACGACGTATCTCCTTCGTTCCGCATACGCCGGGGCTCCTCGCGTCATCGCCCGGCATTTTCGATCCGTTGGCGGGGCGAGACTCAACTAAATCGCTGTGCGGGCGACCGGGCGCCACCGATGAAAGCGCCGCCAATTGCAGTGTTTGCCCTGTTCCCGGCGCTTGCGGCCGGACTGCGCCGACGGCGAGATCGAGAACCCGAGGTCCCGCGAAGCGGCTTGCACGCCGCAAGCGCAACAGGGAAAGTGCAGTGAGCGCAAGCGGCTCAGGGCCCCGGCTCTCGCCCAATCTATGTCACAATTCGTTCAATTCTTGGGGTACACTGCCGCAATATTGTACAGGCATTCGGCGCGAATTCCGTAACCTCCCTGATGAAGCGGCTCGCCTTGGCAACGACGGCGCTCGTCCTGACCTTGTCGGCATGTAGCGGCGGACAGATGATTCGCGTGGTCGCCAGCGACGATCCCGTTGAGACCGCCAAGCGGCTCCTCGAGCAGCGAAAAAACGCCTACCGCCAAAATCCGCTGCTGGCGGTACAAGACGCGCGCACGGTGAGACGCAACTTCCAGCGCCTGATCGAAGCCTTGCGGGGCAATGTGCGCGAGCGCTGGGGGCGCGACGAGACCGTCGTCCCGTCGCGCCGCCAGTATGTCAAATACACCCAGAACTACATGAGTCGCGCCATCGTCGATTTCGATCGCGGTCGGGTGACGGTCGAAACGTTGGATAGCGAAAACACCGAGCGGAGCCTGCGGAGCGCCATAGTCACTACCCTGCTTACCCCCGAGGATCCGCGCGCGGTGGATCTGTACTCGGACCGCACTATCAGGCTCAGCGGCGAGCCTTACCTCTCCGGTGTGGTGCTCGATCACCGGCAGCGCCCGATCGCCTCCCCCGGCCAGGCCGAGGCCTACGCCCGCTACCTGCAGCGCAACAGCGCCCATCAGCGCGCGGTCCAGGCCCCGTCAGGGCCGAAGACCGTGAGCTACGTCAACATTCCCATGGTCGCCGACCACGTGCAGCGCCGCGCCCGCCGCTACAAGCCGATGGTCGAGCGCTACGCGCGGGCACACGGGGTGAGTAGGAACCTCGTATTCGCGGTGATGAAGACAGAGAGCAACTTCAACCCCTTTGCGGTGAGCAGCGCACCAGCCTACGGCCTGATGCAGCTGGTGCCTGCCAGCGGGGGGCGCGACGCGTACCGCGCCGTCAAGGGACACGACGGCGTACCATCGCGCGACTACCTATTCGATCCACAGAACAACATCGAGCTCGGTACGGCCTATCTGGGTCTGATCAATCGCCGCTACCTGGGCAAGATCCGAAACCCGGTCTCTAGAGAATACTGCACCATCGCTGCCTATAACGCCGGCAGCGGCAGTGTGCTGCGCACGTTCTCACCCGACCGCGACCGCGCGGTGGAGGTGATCAACGACATGAAGCCTTTCGAGGTCTACCGTGCCTTGCGCACTCGCCTGCAAAGCCGTGAGGGACAGCGTTATCTGCACAAGGTGATCCAGGCACGCAAAGAGTTCGTGCGGATCTAGCCTGCGCTTCTCACCGGGATCGCCAGAACAGACGAAAAATCCGCGTTCGCAGGCGCCGCCCCGGAACGAAAGTGGTAGCCGTAGCTACCGCTTGGCCGCTCACGCACATCCCCCTGCTTAGCGGCATAAGTACGTCCTGTACAAGCCCGAAGCGCAAGCCCACGGACGCGAAGACAAGCCTGAGCCGTGAGAGGTCAACGGCGGAAACACCTTGTCGTCGCTCGCTTGCTCTTCATCGCGCATTGTTGCCCCCGCGCCCCAAAAGGCTGCGCTGCAACCGCCGGGCGCCCGGTGCAAACGCGCGCTAGCCCTCTCGCTCGATGACCCGGCGTACCGGGGCATAGCTCTTGCGGTGCAAGGGACATGCGCCATGCCTTGCCAGCGCCTCCAGGTGCGCTCGGGTCGGGTAGCCCTTGTGCAAAGCAAAACCGTAGGCGGGATAGCAGGCATCCAGTTCCATCATCTCACGATCCCGCGCCACCTTGGCCAGGATTGAGGCGGCACTGATCGCCGCGATCGCCTGATCACCCCGCACGATCGCCCGGGCAGGGATAGTAAACCGCGGGCAACGATTACCGTCCACCAAGACCTGCGTCGGTGTCACCGCCAGCCCTCGGACGGCACGCTGCATGGCCAGCATCGAAGCCTGCAGGATATTGACGGTGTCGATTTCCTCGACCGTAGCGGCGCCGAGCGACCAGGCCAACGCCCGGTCCTTGATCTCGATCTCGAGGACCTCCCGTCGCTGGGGGCTCAACCGTTTGGAATCCACCAGACCGGCGATCGGGCGCTCAGGGTCCAGAACGACGGCGGCCGCCATCACCGGACCGGCCAGCGGACCACGCCCGGCCTCATCGACCCCGGCACACAGGGGCGCCGGCTGCTCGTCAAGCTCCAACATCCCCTGCCCACCCATCGCCTATCCCTCGCCTTGGACAGGCCCGTGGCCGATCAGCTCCACAACGGCGGCGGCGGCCTGCGTGCTGGCATTGCAGCGCAGGGACCCGTGGATATCGCCGAACAGCTCCTGTAGCTGCTCGCTGCGCTGTGGGTCCTCCAGAAGACCCATCAGGGCTGCCGCAAGATTGTCGGGATCGGCGTCGTCCTGGACAAACTCGGGAACAACCTCGCGCCCCGCCAGGAGATTGGGCAGCGAATAGCGCGCAATCTTGAGCATGCGCAGCCGGATGAGCAGCCAGTGGGTCAAGGGCGCGAGCCGATAGGCCACCACCATGGGCCGCCTCAGCAACAGCGCCTCCAACGCCGCTGTCCCCGAGGCCAACAGCGCGACGTCCGCCGCGGCCAGCACCTCCTGCGACTGGCCATCGACGAGTGTCACCGGCAACTCGGATGCCACTTCGGCCAGGGCCCGCTCGAACAGAACGCGAACCCCGGCCCCGGCCATTGGCGCCACGAACAGCAGGTCCGGGTTAACCCGCTGGCAGCGGAGCGCCGCCTCGAGGAACACACCAGCCAGCCGCTGGACCTCGCCCCGGCGGCTGCCCGGCAACAGGGCAACCACCTTGGCCTGCGCCGCGATGCCAAGGCGCTTGCGTGCGGCCTCCCGATCGGCCTCCAAAGGAATGGCGTCTGCCAGCGGATGTCCGACGAAACGCACAGGCACGCCGTGCTCTCGATAAAAATCGGCTTCGAAGGGAAACACCGTGAGCATGAGATCGACCGCCCTGGCGATTCCCCTTACGCGCCGCTGGCGCCACGCCCAGACCGTCGGGCTCACATAGTGTACCGTCCGTACGCCGGCGGCACGCAGCTTGGTTTCCAAAGGAAGATTGAAATCCGGGGCATCGATCCCGATTACCACATCGGGCGGGTCGCGCAGAAAATGCTGCAACAGGTGCCGGCGGATACCGAGGATCTCCCGTAAGTGCGCGAGCACCTCCACCAGCCCCATGACGGCCAGCTTATCGGACGGGTACAGAGCTCGACAACCCGCCGCCACCATGCGCGGGCCGGCGATGCCCTCGAAGCGAACGCCCGGCATGCGCCGCTTGATCGCCTCCATCAAGTCCGCACCCAAGAAATCCCCGGAGGCCTCGCCAGCAACAATGCCGATGCGTGTCATGGTCGATCAGGTGCGCACCCGGGCCCCGCCGAGGGTCACCGAATGATACTGCGGCTGGAGCTATCCAGAAACTCCGCCATGACCCGCAACTCGGGAAGACTCCGGGCCATGTCCCAGATGCGCGCACGGGCCTCTTCGAGCTTGAGTGACGATTTGTAGAGCATCTTGTACGCACGCCGGATTTCTCGCACCGTCTCGGCGGTGAAGCCGCGGCGCTTGAGTCCTTCCGCATTGATGCCGTGCGGCCGGGCCGGGTTGCCGGAAAGAGTTACATAGGGCGGAACGTCTTTCACGATCACGCTACCCATGGCGCTGAATGCATGGGCACCGATGGAACAGAACTGATGCACGATGCTGAAACCGCCCAAAATCGCATGATCCCCGACGTCGACGTGCCCGGCCAGCGAGGCAGCGTTGGCGAATATCGTGTCATTGCCGATCTGGCAGTCATGGGCAATATGCACATAGGCCATGATCCAGTTGTCGTTCCCGATGTGCGTGATGCCGCGGTCCTGCACCGTTCCTCGGTTGACCGTACAATATTCGCGTATCGTATTTCGGTCGCCGATCTCCAACAGTGTGGGCTCACCCGCATACTTCTTGTCCTGCGGGTCCTCCCCGACCGAGGCAAACTGATAGATCCTGTTGTCTCGTCCAATTCGGGTCGGTCCCTTGATCACCGCATGGGGCCCTACTCGACTGCCCGGCCCGATCTCGACATCCGCGCCAATCACTGCGTATGGACCGATATCCGCATCCCCGGCGATCCTCGCGCCGGAATCGACGATTGCCCGCGGATCGATCAATGCGGAATTTCCTTTTCCGTGCACATCAGCTCAGCGCTGGCGGCAAGCTTGCCGTCAACGGTCGCCTGGCCGGTAAACATCCAGATTCCACGCTTGGTGCGCAGCAGATCGACCTGCAGCATGAGCTGATCGCCAGGCTCTACCGGCTGCTTGAACCGCGCCTTGTCGATGCCGACGAAATAGTACAAGGTGTTTTCGCGCGGGGCGTCGCCGTTGGTCTTGAACGCCAGAATGCCGGTGGCCTGGGCCAGGGCCTCTAGGATGAGCACTCCCGGCATGACCGGACGATGCGGGAAGTGCCCTTGAAAGAACGGCTCATTGATCGAGACGTTCTTGAGGGCGCGTAAAGATTTCCCGGTCTCGAGCTCCAATACGCGGTCGATGAGCAGAAAGGGGTAACGGTGCGGCAGGAAACGGAGAACCTCATGGATATCGAGGATGTCACCTAGCATTGGCATATTTCCTAAATTATTCTGCGTTGATCTTTTTTTCGAGCGCGCGCAGGCGGCGGGCCATGTCGTCCAGACGACGGAAGCGGGCAAAGTTCCTCCGCCACTGCTCGTTGGGCTGCAGTGGCGTGCCCGACGAGTATACGCCGGGCTCATGAATCGACCTGGTCACAAGGGACATCGCCGTGACTTGTACGTGATCTGCGATCTCCAGGTGCCCCAAAATACCCGCCCCGCCCCCGATGGCGCAGTGCCGACCGATCCTCGCACTGCCGGCGATTCCAACACAGCCCGCGATGGCGCTGTGGGCTCCTATCCGTACGTTGTGGGCGACCTGAATCTGATTGTCCAATTTGACGCCTTCTTCCAACACCGTGTCTTCGATCGCGCCGCGGTCGATAGTGGTGTTCGCGCCGATCTCGACCTCGTCACCGATACGCACTCGTCCGAGCTGTGGAACCTTGATCCACCTACCGCCCTCGTTTGCGATTCCGAACCCGTCGCTTCCGATGACGACCCCGGGATGGACCAAGACGTTGCGGCCGATCATTGAGTCGTGACAAACGGTGACATTGGCCATCAACCGGGTCCCGGCACCGATCTCCGAGTCAGTGCCGATCACACAGCCGGGGCCGATATACGCCCCCGGGCCGATGCGCACGCCGTCTTCGACTACGCACTGTGGACCGATGCTTGCACTTGCATCGATGCGGGTGTTGGTGCCGAGCACCGCGGTGGGATGGATTCCGCGCGTGGCGGTCGGGGCGGGATTGAGCGCTGCTGCCGCACGCGCATAGGCCGCATATGGATTTTCAGCGATCAGCGCGGCGACGGGACAATGTCCCAGGTCCCCGCGCCTCAGGATCACGGCTCCGGCCCTTGTGCCCGAAAGATATCGACGATAGGCCGGATTGGCCAAAAAGGTCACCGCGTCAGGACCGGCGTCCTGCAGCGTCGCGACGCGGGAGATCACCCCGTCGGGATCGCCAACGAGCTCCGTCCCTATCTGCGCAGCCAGCTCACGAAGTGCCAGTGCCACGTGACGGCACCCGGTTACCGACCGGACCCCTCATCGAATTCTCTCTCCAGCACCGAGAGGACCTTATCGGTTATATCGATGCTGTCCCCGGCATAGATCACGCCGTCGCCGACGACGAGATCGTACTTCTCCTTCTTGGCGAGGGCCACGATTGCGTCGTAGACACGCTTCTGTAGCTTGCGCAGCTCGTCGTTTCTGCGGATATTCAGGTCTTCCCGGTAGTCCTCTTGGGAGCGCCGAATCTCGCGCTTGCGATCGCGAATGTCGCGCTCGAGCTTCCTCAGCTGCGCCTCGCTCATCGTAACACCTTCCCGGGCAAGCCGGTCCTCGAGGTCACGAAGCTCCTTGCGCTGATCGACCAAGGCTCGATTGCGCGGCTCGAACTCCTTTTCCAGACGCTTGTTGGCGGCAATCGCCTGAGGCGCCTGCTCGAGCACTTTCGGCACGTTGACGAAGGCGACGCGCGTGCTTTGCGCATGGGCATACTGGGGTGCCCACGCGGCCAAGGCCAGGATAACAATTATATATTGAACAACTCGTCTAAGCATGATTCACCGTCACGTAGCCGACATCCACCACTCAGAAGAAGGATCCTCCGAGAGAAAACTGCACAACCTCTGTCTCGTCTCCGGGCTTGTCATTGAGCGGAGCGGCAAAACTGAGGCTGAGCGGACCCACGGGCGAAAGCCAGAGTGTGGATATACCCGCCGAGTAACGCAATTCTTCCGCGTCGAAGGCATCGAAATTCTCGTATACGTTCCCTATGTCCACAAAGGCGCCAATCCGAAACTGCCGAGTGGTCTCGATGAACGGCACCGGGAAGTAGACCTCGGTACCTCCTACTACCTCGAACGCCCCACCAAGGGGATTGCCCCTCGAGTCCCGGGGCCCCAGAGTGTTCGCCGCGTAGCCGCGCACCGATCGCGGCCCCCCGGCAAAGAAGTTTTCGAAAAACGGCAGCGAAGCGGTGTCGCCATAGCCCTCGCCGTACGCGAGCTCCCCCTTCAGCATCAGTGTCATGTCCAACCCCAAGGGCAGATAGCGCTGATAGCGGTAGCGAAACTTGTAAAACTCCAGATCGCCGCCGGGAAGCGCCGCGTCCGCCGACAGGCCGTGGAGAAGGCCCCGGTCCGCCAAGAGTGCGCGGTTGCGGGTGTCATGGGACCAGCTCGCTCCGAGGCGTATTGTATCAAAATTGTCCCCATTTTCAGTAATAAATCGCAGAACCTCGTCCGGGGAGTACTCGGTCTCGTTCAGCGTCGTCCCCCGATAACCCAGGCTGAGCCGAACCCTGTCGTACTCATTGATCGGGATGCCGTAGTTGACGCTCAACTCGTTGATATCTGTCGTGTAGTCGGCCAGGTTCGCCTCGCTGGCGTCCGTTTCCTCGGAGGCGATCCTGAATCCCCGGCTCACACCGTCGATGGTGTAGTAGGGGTTGGTGTAAGAAACGCTGAAACCTTGCCCGATATCGCTATCGTTCACCCGTACCGCCACACGCTTCCCCGTGCCAAGGAAATTGTCTTGCTGCACGCTGGCGCTCAGTATCACGCCTCCGGTCTGCGAATACCCAATGCTTGCAAGGAAGTTGCCCGAGGGGCGCTCGACCACGGTAAAGTTCACATCGACCTGATCGGTCGTCCCCGGCACTGCAGGGGTCTCCACGTTGACCTCGGAAAAGTAACCAAGCCGCTCCAGGCGTTCTCGCGATCGCTCCACCTTCTCCGTGGAAAACCACGCGCCTTCCAGTTGACGCATCTCGCGCCGCAGCACATGATCGCTCGTGCGCACATTGCCGAAGAAGTTTATCCTTCGTACGTACACCCGACTGCCGGGATCGACAAAGAATGTGAGACTCACCTTTTTCGCTTTGTCGTCCAGCTCGGGTACGGTATTGACGTTGGCGAATGCGTACCCTTCATCACCAAGCCGCGATACAATGTTCGACGAGGTGTCCGCCACCAACCTACGAGAATACGTGTCGCCGGGACCGATCTGCACCAGTTTCTTGAGCTCATCCGGCTCCACAACCAAATCGCCCGCCAGCTTGACGCTCTCGACCGTAAACTGCTCACCCTCCGTGATATTGACCGCTATATAGATCGACTGTTTGTCCGGCGATATGGATACCTGGGTAGAGTTGATCTTGAAATTCAGATAGCCGCGATTGAGATAGAACGATTTCAACGACTCCAGGTCGCCAGCCAGCTTTTGTTTGGAATATTGGTCTTTCTTCGTAATAAAGCTGAACATCGTCGGTGTGGTGAGCTCGAACTCGTTCAAAAGGGCGTCGTCGTCGAACACCGTGTTCCCGACGATATTGATCTCTTTGATCTTTGCAGCCTGCCCCTCTTCTATGCTCAGGGCCACCGCCACCCGATTGCGCTCCATCGGAGTCACCTGAGTGTCGATCTTGACGGCGTATTTCCCGTTGGCGAAATACTGCCGTCTCAACTCCTGCTCGACCTGGGCAAGGATCGAGCGATTGAAAACCCGTCCTTCCGCCAAGCCCACGCGCTTGAGCGCCTCGAGCAACTGTTCTGTCTTAATGTCCTTATTACCGCTGATCGAAATACTCGCAACGGAAGGACGCTCATCGACCACTACGACGAGCACATTGCCGTCACGCTCCAGGCGAACGTCGGCGAAAAATCCTGTCTTGAACAGCGCGCGAATCGCCTGGGCGGCGGCCTCACCGTCCAATCGGTCCCCGACCTTGATCGGCAGATAACTGAACACCGTCCCGGCGGAGATCCGCTGCAAGCCTTCAACACGAATGTCCTCGATGGTGAACGGCGCCACGGCCCATACGGATTTGAACAGACCGCCCAGCAAGAACAGGGCGAAGCACAGCTTTCTCATTATAATTCCTGTCTACCCGTTAGAACGCAAAGTGGACAACACAGCGTTGCGGGAGCGTCGGGAACAGAGCGTTGGGTATCGAAAGACGCCCGATGGGCACCTCGCCCGCCCTGCAGGCGCAACAGACTCGCCTACCAGCGGATTTGTGCGCAGCCGGCCCTGTGCGGCGGTGTTGGCCATCTTCTCGATTCGTTAGCAGTCATTGTTCTTTGATATTCGATGTTGCTTCCAAACAGGCTCAAAAGAACAGGCGAACAAAATCATTGTAAAAAGCCAATGCCATCAGCATCAACAACAGCAAGATTCCCACCCGCTGGCCGGCGGCTTGGGCCTGTTCCGATACAGGGCTGCCTTTGACGAGCTCTATAAGGTAATACATAAGGTGTCCACCATCCAGTATCGGTATCGGAAGCAAATTGAGCACCCCGAGGCTTACGCTCACGATTGCGAGAAACGTCAGAAACGGCACGAACCCGAGGGAGGCAGACTCTCCCGCATACTGCGCTATCGTCAACGGCCCGCTGATGTTCTTCACCGACGCGGTCCCGGTCAATACACTGCCCAAGACCCGAAGCATCAACATCGACATATCCCAGGTCTTTCCCAGCCCTGCGCCCAGTGCCGAGACGGGGCCGTAGCGCTGAACCGACAGCATCTCCTCGACAACACCCTGCGGCAGCGCAGCACCAACAAACCCGTAGGCCTCCTCGCCCTTGCCCCGCACCTCGGGTCGAAGAGTCAGCCTGATGCGCTCACCGCCCCGCTGCACCTCCACCGTGAGCTGCTCGCCCGGGCGCTCGCGCACGGCACGCACCCACTCGCCCCAATAGCTCATCGGCTCACCGTCCACCGCCACGATTCGGTCGCCCCGCTCGAGCCCGGCGCGTTCCGCAGCACCGTCCGGCGTGATATCACCCAACACGGCGGGGGGACGCCAGGGCCGAAACCCAAGGGTGCGGACCAATCCTTCCGGCTCTACCGGGGACGGGAGGCCTGACAGGTCGATCTCACGCACACGCACCGCGCCCTCGCCCGTGCGCACCTCGACCTTTACCCGGTCCCGGCCCAGGGCAGCGTCGAACAGGGCGAGGCGCACCGTCTCCCAAGTGGGCGTCTCCTCTTCCCCAACCCGAAGAAAGCGGTCCCCGGCCTGGAACCCGGCCCGCTGAGCCTGGCTGTCCGGCTCGAGCGCCCCGATCTTCGCCGTGATACCCGGCACGCCGATCATGAACATCACCCAGAAGGCGAGTATCGCGAACAGGAAGTTGAAGACCGGTCCGGCAGCCACCACCGCAATGCGTGTACCGGCCGGCTTGTTGTTGAACGCACGGTCGCGCTCCGCCTCGGGGACCTCGTCCTCACGTTCGTCGAGCATCTTCACGTAGCCGCCCAGAGGCAGCGCCGCAACCACGTATTCCGTCTCCCCGTCCTTGGAGCGGCGTGTCCAAAGGGGTGTGCCGAATCCCACTGAAAACCGCAACACCTTCACACCAAGGCGGCGCGCCACCCAAAAGTGCCCGAATTCGTGCACGGTAATGAGCACCCCGAGCGCGACGATGAACGCGACAATGTAGAGTGCCGCCGAGCTCATGTCTGCACCCGTGCCGCGCCGCGGTCGGTCAAACGACAAGCTGCCGAACGGGCCTCGGCATCTATCTCACATATCGACTCCAGAGAATCCGCCTCGCCCGCAGCCACGGCCGCGAGCGTACGCTCGATCACTCTCGGAATCTCGGGGAACGGCAGCTTCCCTTCGAGGAAACGTTCGACCGCCACCTCGTTGGCCGCGTTGAGAACGGTGGTGGCCGCACCGCCCGCCTCCATGGCCTCATAGGCGATACGCAGGCAGGCGAAGCGCGAAAGGTCCGGCTCGCGGAAATCCAAATGCGCCACCTCAAACATATTCAAGGCGGACGCGCCAGACTCGATGCGGTCAGGCCAAGCCAGGGCGTTGGCGATGGGGATACGCATGTCGGGGTTGCCGAGTTGGGCCAACACGGAGCCGTCCACGTATTCCACCATCGAGTGAATCACGCTTTGAGGATGGACCACGACTTGCACCCGGTCCGGCGTCGTGTCGAACAACCAGCAGGCCTCGATGACCTCAAGTCCCTTGTTCATCATGGTCGCCGAGTCAACCGAAATCTTGCGTCCCATGTCCCAATTCGGGTGGCTGCACGCCTGCTCGGGCGTGACCGCCGCAAGGCGCTCAAGCGGGATATCCAGGAACGGGCCCCCGGAGGCCGTGAGCAGGATGCGGCGTACCCCTGCATGATCGAGCCCCTTTGCATAGTCGAGCGGCATGCACTGGAAGATCGCATTGTGCTCGCTGTCGATGGGCAACAGCTCGGCAGCATGGCGGTGCACGGCATCCATCAGGAGGCGTCCGGACATGACCAGCGCCTCCTTGTTCGCCAGCAATATCCGCTTGCCCGCACGGGCAGCGGCCAAGGTTGGCAACAAGCCCGCGGCCCCGACGATCGCCGCCATGACATAGTCGACCTGCTCCAACGCCGCGACGGTCTCGAGCCCGTCGGTTCCGCCGAGCACCCGGGTGTCGAGGCGCGCGTCCCGCAGCCGGCGGGCGAGCTCCGCCGCGCGCTCGGTCTGTGCCACCACTGCGAACTCGGGCTGAAAGCGTGCACACTGCTCGGCAAGGCGCTCCACGTCCGTGTTCGCCGTCAAGGCCACTACCCGGTAACGCCCGGCATGGCGCTCCAACACCTCCAGCGTGTTGACACCGATCGACCCGGTGGATCCGAGTACGGTTACACCGATTCTGCGGGTATTTGCATCCATAGGAGGCCGAGCAGGAACAGGGGGGCTGTGGCCGTGAGACTGTCGAGGCGATCCAGGACGCCCCCGTGACCCGGCAGGATCGATCCGCTGTCCTTGAGGCCGGCGAGGCGCTTGATCATGCTCTCGAACAGGTCCCCCAGGACAGAGACAGGGACCAGGAGCAGCCCCAGGGTTACAAGCCCGGCCAGGTGGCTGGCCTTCACGTCCAGAACCGTTCCGGCGACCAAAGTATACGGTAACACCAGACCGAGCGCTCCGAATACCCCCTCCCGGGTCTTGCCTGGGCTCACCCGCGGGGCCAGCTTGGTGCGCCCCCAACAGCGGCCCGCGAAGTACGCGCCGCTGTCGGCTACCCACATTAGCACGATGATGAACACCACCCAGGGGGGGCCATATTGCTGGTGGAGCGCCACCAGCGCCACCCACGCCGGCACGAGGACCGGGATGCCGGCCAGTGTCCTGAGCGGCCGGGCATTGTCCCTGCCGCCCGCGCCGCCCCCGTACCGGGCGACCCACACCAGTGCCACCAGCCACCAGGCGAGCGCCGCATACAAGATTCCGTGAACAATGCTGCGCATGCCAAGCAACTGCCAGCAGCCCCAAAACAGCGCCATCAGGGCCACGGCATACACCAGTCGGGACCAGGCACGGCGCAGGCCCGCCAGCCGCGCCCACTCCCAGGCCGCGACCAGATAGACCAGTGACAGGGCGATTGCCATGCTGCGCGTCGATAGGGTGAGGACGCCCCAGATCGCCAATGGGGCCAGCACCAGGGCGGTAAGCAAGCGCTGCTTAAGCATTCCCGCGCCGCTGCGTCACCTGTTCTCCGGTGCGCCCGAATCGGCGCTGGCGCGCAGCAAACGCCGCGAGCGCCTCCTCGAACACACTACGGTCGAAGTCCGGCCAAAGACATTCGGTGAAGTAGAGCTCGGTATAGGCAAGCTGCCACAGCAAGAAATTGCTGATGCGCTGCTCGCCCCCTGTTCGGATCAACAGATCCGGGTCCGGCAGATCGGCGAGCGAGAGCTCGGCCGCCAAGGTATCCGCGTCGACATCAGCCGCGGACAATGCGCCTGCCTTGACCTTCTCGCACAGCCGGGCCGCCGCCACTGCAATGTCCCAACGCCCCCCATAGTTCGCTGCAACGTTCAGATCGAGGCCTGTGTTGGCGCACGTCTGCGCCTCGGCGCTCTCGATTTGACCCCGCAGCTTCTCGGAAAAGGCCTGGCGATCGCCTATGAACCGCAAACGCACGTTGTTGCGGTCGAGGTGATCGGCCTCGCGCTGCAGGGTGCTCACGAACAGCTCCATGAGCAGTCCCACCTCGTTCTTGGGTCGACGCCAGTTCTCGCTGCTGAAGGCAAACAAAGTCAGGGCGCCGATTTCCCTGGCCCCGCACTCCTCGACGATCGCGCGCGTGGCCGAAACGCCCGCACGATGCCCGGCGTGGCGCGGCAGCCGGCGCTGTCTGGCCCAGCGGCCATTGCCGTCCATAATGATCGCTACATGGCGAGGCAAACTATTCATGAATCATAAAGCCGTCGGCGTTCGCTTCACGCTTACTACGACCCGTTTAGCGGGCCTGGTGACCGCACCAAGCGCCTAGACCTCCATTAGGTCCTTTCCCTTAGCCTCAAGCAGCTTGTCTGCTTCCGCCACGTACCGATCGGTCAGCTTCTGGATCTCGTCCTGGGCACGCCGTTCCTCGTCTTCAGAGATCTCCTTCTCTTTGAGTAGCTCCTTGAGATCGTTGTTGGCATCCCGGCGAATATTGCGAATGGCGACGCGTGCGTTTTCCGCCTCACCGCGCACAATACGAACCAGATCGCGCCGGCGATCCTCGGTCAAGGGAGGCATGGGAATCCGGATGACCGTCCCTGCCGTTGACGGATTGAGCCCAAGGTCCGAGGTCATAATCGCCTTTTCGACGACGGGTACCATGCTCTTTTCCCACGGAGTCACGGCCAGGGTTCGCGCGTCTTCCGCCGTGACATTGGCAACCTGTTTGACGGGAACTTGACTGCCGTAGTATTCCACGGTCACGTGATCGAGGATGCTGCTGTGTGCACGCCCGGTGCGTATCTTCCCGAAGTCCTGCTTGAGGGATTCAACGCTCTTCGCCATTCGCGTGGCAGCATCCTTCTTGATGTCCTCGATCATGATCCTACCCCCGCTGCACAATCGTGCCGACGTCTTCACCGTGAATCATGCGAACAAGATCGCCCTTGCTGTTGACGTTGAAAATACGCAACGGCATATTGTAGTCGCGGCACATGACGACCGCAGTCGCATCCATCACCATCAGCTTTTTCGTCAGTACATCGTCGTAGGTGAGCCGGGCGTACCGCACGGCCTCCGGGTTCTTTACAGGGTCGTCCGAGTACACGCCGTCGACCTTGGTCGCCTTGATCATGAGGTCGGCGTTGATCTCCACCGCGCGCAGGCTGGCTGCGGAATCCGTGGTGAAGAACGGATTCCCCGTTCCTCCCGCACAGACGACGACGCGACCCTTTTCCAGGTGCCGAATAGCCCTGCGTCGAATATAGTCTTCACAGACCTGGTGTATACTGATTGCCGACATGACCCGCGCATACGCTCCGCTTCGCTCCAGTGCATCCTGCATGGCCAGTGCGTTCATCACGGTAGCCAACATACCCATATGGTCGGCCGTAACCCGGTCCATCCCGCTCTCGGCCAACCCGGCGCCGCGAAAGATGTTGCCCCCGCCGATGACCATCGCCACCTGCACGCCCATGCTCACGACATCGCTGACCTCCTCGGCAATACGCGATATCACCATGGGATCAATGCCGTAGTCGGTCTCGCCCATCAGCGCCTCGCCGCTGAGCTTGAGCATCACGCGCCCATACTTGGGTGTCGGCTGCTGCATGTTCTATGTGCGATCCGTGTATCGTTGATACGCGCCGGAAAGGCGGCCTGGCGGTCTTGTGCAATGATAACCCGTTAGTTGCATAAACTATAGGGTGGATCGGACGGAACCGCCGTCAATCACGGTGCTTGCTCCATATCGGGCGCCCGGTGCCGATTGCACCGGCAGCGAGATCGAGAACCGGAGCTTTGCGAGGCGGCGCAAGGCACCGTTTCTCGACCCATATTATGCAATGACTGCAACAGCTCGATCTCAGAGTGATTCGCTGCCCGTCCAGCGGCCCGTGCCCGTCAATATGCAAACGGCCGCTTCTGCGGCCGTCTGTGAGGTCCTCGTCAGTCTCCGCGAACTTGTGCCATCACCTCGTCGGCGAAGCACTCCGACTTCTTTTCGATGCCCTCGCCAACCTCCAGCCGCTCAAACCGGCTCACCTCGGCGCCCTTTTGATCGAGCAGCTTGGCGACGGTGACATCGGGGTCCTTCACAAAAGGCTGGCCCAGCAGCGTGATTTCGCCCAGGTACTTGCGCATCCGCCCCTCTACCATCTTCTCGATGATATTGTCGGGCTTGTTGCCCTCACGCGCCTGCGCCGCGAAAATCTCCTTTTCTTTCGACAACACATCGCCGGGGACCTCGTCCTCCCTCACCCACCCGGGCCGGCTGGCCGCGATATGCATGGCCAGGTCCTTTCGCAGCTCCGGATCGCCGCCCTTGACGTCGATCAGCACCCCGATGCGGTTGCCGTGCATGTAGACTCCGAACTGGTCATCAGTCTCGAAGCGGGCAAAACGACGCACTTGGACGTTCTCGCCGATCTTGGCGATAAGCTCCTTGCGGGTCTCTTCGACGGTCTTGTCTCCGCCCTCTTGCAGCGGCATATCCATCAGCTCGTCGAGACCGGTGGGATCGCTGTCCAGCACCCGCCGCGCGACGGCCTGGGTGAAATCCTTGAAGTCCTCGCCTTGCGCGACGAAGTCCGTCTCGCAGTTGACCTCTACCATTGCCGCCCTCTTGCCGTCGCCGGACAGCTCGGTGGCAATCCGACCCTCCGCCGCCACACGACCGGACTTCTTGTCGGCCTTGGCCAGGCCCGCCTTGCGCATTCTCTCGACCGCCGCTTCCAGATCACCGCCGACTTCCACCAGCGCCTTTTTGCATTCCATCATGCCGGCCCCGGTGCGCTCACGCAGCTCTTTGACCAGTGCTGCAGAAATCGCCATGACTATATTCCTCTCAGAAATTTCGAGACATCATCCCGGCGCATTCCGCGCCGGCTCACATTATCCCTTTGACTCTGCATCGGCGCCCGATTCTTGATCGGCGTCCTGCGCAGCCGAGTCCTCCTGCTTCGCCTTCTTCCATTCATCAGAGGACGCAGAAGCCGCCGCGGTCTTCTTCTTCACCGTGCTCTTCTTGGCGGCCTTCTTCTTCGGCGCAGCCTCTTTGGCCTCGGTCGTATCGGACGCCGCCTTCGGCTTCGCCTTCTTTGTCGTAGCCTTTGCCGTCTTCTTCTTGGCCGCGGCCTTCTTGGCGGCTTTCTTCTTCGGCGCAGCAACCGTCGGCTCGCCGCTCTCGTTCAGCTCGATGAACTCGTCCTCGGACACCGCCAGCTGCGGGGTCGAGGCGCGCCCCTCCAGTACGGCATCGGCCACACCTTCCGTATAGAGCTGAATCGCACGGATCGCGTCGTCATTGCCCGGAATCACGTAGTCCACAGCCTCGGGCGAGTTGTTGGTATCGACAATCGCCACCACTGGGATGTTCAACTTTCGGGCCTCGTTGACGGCGATATCTTCATAGCCGACGTCGATGACGAACATCGCATCCGGCAGGCCGTCCATATCCTTGATGCCGCCCAGACTGCGCTCGAGCTTTTCCATCTCGCGCCGCAGCATGAGCTGCTCCTTCTTGTTGAGGTGGGCAAATCCGCCTTCGTCGGACATCGCTTCCAGGTCCTTCAGGCGGCGGATGGACTGGCGCACGGTTTTGAAGTTGGTCAACATCCCGCCCAGCCAGCGATGATTGACGAAAGGCATTCCGCAGCGCTCGGCCTGCTCGCGGATGGTCTGCCGGGCCGCCCGCTTCGTTCCTACGAAGAGGATCGTCCCCCCGCGGGCCGCAAGGCCGCTGGCAAAGTTGATCGCGTCATTGTACAGCGGGAGGGTTTTTTCCAGATTGATGATGTAGATTTTGCTGCGCTCTCCGAAGATGTAAGGGGCCATCTTCGGGTCCCAGTAGCGCGTCTGGTGACCAAAATGAACGCCAGCCTCCAGCATCTGGCGCATCGTTAGCTTCGCCATGTGGATACACTCCGATTTTTTCAGGGTTGAGCCTCCATACGCCCCATACAGCGACCCCGCTACCGTTTCGGTACACCTCAGCGGGGGCGTATCGCCGGCCCGACTGGGCGATTTTGGTGTTGGGGCACCCGGCTGTATGTGCCGGCGTATGTGTGAATTTGCGTAAATCGCGCGCGCTTTATACCATAAACCCGCCTGGACAACAATCTGACGCTAAAAGTGCGACTTTTTCAGCCGTCGAGCGCCCAAATTCGGCCCGGAATCCGCCCGGAATCCCTGATGACCGTCACAATCAAAACCCTTGAGGAGATCGAGAAGATGCGCGCCGCCGGCCGGCTGGCCGCCGAGGTGCTGCAGATGATCGAGCCCCACGTTCAGCCCGGGGCCACCACCGGCGATCTGGACCGGATCTGCCATGACTATATCGTAAATGAGCAGCACGCCGTCCCGGCGCCGCTGAACTACCGCGGCTTTCCCCGGTCGGTGTGCACCTCCGTCAATCACGTCGTCTGCCACGGGATCCCGGGCAACAAGAGGCTCAAGAACAGGGATATCGTCAACATCGACGTCACTGTGATCAAGGACGGCTTCCACGGCGACACCAGCAAGATGTTTTTCGTGGGAGAGCCCGCGCCTCACGCCAAGCGCCTGGTTCAGGTGACCTACGAGTGCATGCGGACCGGCATCGAAATGGTGCGCCCGGGCGTGAGACTCGGCGACATTGGGCATGCGATCCAGCGTCACGCCGGGGCCCACCATTACTCGGTCGTCCGCGAATTCTGCGGTCACGGGATCGGCCGCGGCTTCCACGAGGACCCGCAGATCCTGCACTACGGAACGCCGGGCACGGGGATGGAATTGGTGCCGGGAATGACCTTCACGATCGAGCCCATGATCAATGCCGGCAAGCGCCACATCAAGACGCTGGGCGACGGCTGGACCGTTGTCACCAAGGACCACAAGCTGTCAGCCCAATGGGAACATACTATACTAGTGACGGCCGACGGCTTCGAGGTACTTACGCAGCGCCCCGAAGAACAGCCCTATCGCAAGATTGCCTGACCCGATCCGTCGCCGCCCGATGACATCCTGCTTCCCGGCGGTATCCGCATGAGCATTCAAGGTACCCCACTGTTCGACGACGGCCAGGTTGACAAGACCCTGGAGCCGGGGGCCATCGGGGTCGAGGCGTTCCGGCGCGCGCTGAAGGCCGGCAAGGAGGCGCTGAGACGCAATTTCGAGGCCGGGGTGCCCGTCGACAAGCTGGTCACGGGGCGTGCGCACCAGGTCGATCGGATTCTACGCCAGGCCTGGGAGCAGATCTTTTCCCCGCCCGGGGGCAATATCGCGCTGGTCGCCGTGGGCGGTTACGGGCGCGGCGAGCTGCACCCCCATTCAGATATCGACATCATGATCCTGCTCGGCGATGAGGAGCGCGACTCCCTGCGTAATCGCATCGAGCAGTTCCTGAGATTTCTCTGGGACATCGGCCTGAATGTCGGTCACAGTGTTCGCTCGCTTGCCGACTGCGTGCGAGAGGCCGAGCAGGACATAACCGTTGCCACCAATCTCATGGAGGCACGTCTTCTGAGCGGCTCAGATGCGCTGTTCAAGAGGATGCGCGAAATCACAGGGCCTGATCACATCTGGCCCAGCGATCGTTTTTTCGAGGCGAAATGGAAAGAACAGCAGCAGCGCCATCACAAGTTTCACGATACAGCCTACAACCTCGAACCGAACGTCAAGGAAGGCCCCGGAGGGCTGCGCGACATTCAGATGGTGGGGTGGGTCGCCAAGCGGCACTTCGACGCCGAGACCCTTCACGAGCTCGTCGAACAGGGCTTTCTCACCGACAGTGAGTATCGTGCGCTCATGGACGGTCAGAATTTTCTCTGGCATGTCCGCTTCGCCCTGCACACCATTACCGATCGGCGGGAGGATCGGCTGTTGTTCGACTACCAGCGTGCCCTGGCCCTGCAGTTCGGCTATCAGGACGGCGAGGCCAACCTTGCCGTGGAACAGCTCATGCAGCGCTACTATCGCACCATCAAGGAGCTGGGCCGGCTGAACGAGATGCTGCTCCAGCTCTTTCAGGAAGCGATCCTCTATGCGAACGATCCCGGCGCGCCGGTTCCGATCGACAAACGCTTTCAGGCGCGCAAGGGGTTCTTGGAGGTCGTCCGCACGGACACCTTTCGGCGCTATCCGTTCGCCCTGCTGGAGCTGTTCCTGCTGATGCAGCAGCATCCCGAGCTCAAGGGGGTGCGCGCCTCCACCATCCGGCTGATCCGCGACCATACCCATCTCATCGACGAGAAGTTTCGCGCCGATATTCGTGCCCGCAGCCTGTTCATGGAGATCCTGCGCCAACCCCGCGGGGTCAGCCACGAGCTGCATCGCATGAGCCGCTACGGTGTGCTGGCGGCCTATCTCCCGGCCTTCGGCCGGGTGGTCGGCCGCATGCAGTACGACCTGTTTCACGTCTACACCGTAGACGAGCATTCGCTGTTCGTGGTGCGCAATCTGCGGCGCTTCACGGTTGCCCGTTACCGTGACGAATTTCCGTTTTGCAGCGATCTCATTCAGGGGATCGCGAAGCCCGAGCTGCTCTACATCGGCGGCCTCTTTCACGACCTCGGCAAGGGCCGGGGCGGAGATCACTCGGAGCTGGGCGCCGAAGACGCGCGCCAATTCTGTCTGGACCACGGGCTCAGCCGTTACGATGCGGAGCTGGTGGCCTGGCTGGTGCGCAATCACTTGCTGATGTCCATGACCGCCCAGCGGCGTGATACATCCGATCCGGACGTGATCAACGAGTTCGCCGCCGCCGTCGGCGACCGCATGCACCTGGACTATCTGTACCTGCTCACCGTGGCCGACATTCGCGCCACCAACCCCGAGCTCTGGAATTCCTGGCGCGATGCGCTGCTCCTCGAGCTGTACAGCGCGGCGCGCTACGCACTGGAGCGCGGGCTCGAGCGGCCCATCGAGCAGGAAGAAACCATCCGGGAGACGCAAAAAGAGGCGCGCGAGCTGCTGGGCGACTCAGGTCTGAGCGCGGAACAGATCGACACGCTTTGGGCCAACCCCAGCGCGGACTACTTCCTCTATCATTCGCCGGAAGAGATCGCCTGGCATACCACGGCCATCGCCAATGCCCGGCGCGAACAGCTGCCGCTGGTGCTAGTGCGCCCGGAAATGAGGCGCGGCAGCACGCCGATATTCGTCTACGGACCCGATACGGGTGATCAATTCGCGCTCACCACCTCGGCGCTCGAGCTACTCGGGCTGACCATCGTGGACGCGCGCATCATTACCTCCAGCAACGGCTACACCCTCGATACCTTGATGGTGCTCGAAGAGACGGGCGAGCCCATCGAGAACGAGCGGCGCATCGAGGAGATACGCTCGGTCCTGGAGAAGCGTCTGCGCGAGCCGCAACGATACGATACGCACGTGTCGCGGCGCCAGCCGCGTAAGCTGAAGCACTTCGAGATCCCGACCCGAGTCACCTTCGAGCGCGACCCGCACAGCCCGCGCACGGTCTTGAAGGTCAGCACGGCCGACCGGCCCGGATTGCTGTCGCGCCTGGCCAAGGCATTCCACTGCTGCGGGGTCAAGCTGCAGACCGCACGGGCAACGACCATCGGCGCCGAGGCCGAGGACGTCTTCTACATTACCGACGAGCACAATCAGCCGCTCACCCGTCATGCACAGTTCGAGGAGCTGCGCCGGACCATAGAAGAGCTGCTGGCCGAGTAGCCGGCCCGTGCGCTTGGATGCGGACCGTTGCGGACCGTCCCCGCAAAGCCCTCGACCGACCGCGGCTGCGCCTCTTAGGTGCTTCCGCCCCCTGCGTGGGCCCGCGCCGAGACCAGCGAGGCCGCAACGATCAGGCTGCCGCCGATCCATTCCCGCGCGCCCGGCACCTCGCCGGCCAGCACGGCCGCCGATACGGCGGCGATCACCAATTCAAACAGCAGGATCACCGCCGAGCGGTAGATCGGCATGTGCGTAACGCCGTACTGCACACTCAAGGTCATGATGATGATACCCAGCACGCCCAGCATCACACAACCCAGCCATACCGGCGGGGGCACCTCCGGCACGGCATGTGCGGACACCGAGATCCATGCCCCCGCCACCAGCACGCCCCCGCTCAGGTTGGACAGGGTCTTCAGCGGGAGCGTCATCCCCTGAAGGCGGCGCACGATCACGTTGCTCAGCGCGAATGCGAAACCGGCGGATATCGCCAGCCAATCGGGCGTGGTTTGCGGCAATGGCAGCCCGATGGATGGATCCCACAGCATCACCATGGCCCCGGTCATGGCGAGGACCAGCACCACGGCGGACGAGCGGGTCATGTGCTCGCCGAGCCACAACCAACTCAGCAGCACGGCCCAAACCGGCGACAGGTAGAACAGCAGGACGACGCGCACCACCAGACCCTCGGTGACCGCGACGATGAAGCTCACGTTGCACCAGCCCGAGGCGAGGGCCAGCGCCAGCATCAGCTTCGGGTCGCGCCACATCTCGTGCCAGTGCCGTTTGGTGAGCGCCGCCATCACCGCCAGACCCGAGGCATAGGCGATCAGGGTGACCCAGATCCCCGGCATTGCGGCGGCCTCGAACAGGCGCAGCGGATACCAGAGCAATCCCCAAAGCGTCGCCGCCAGAAGCAAACTGAAGACGGGCACTCCTGCGCGCATCAATTTGGAAGGCATAGAGGCTTGTCCTATACTAGGCCCTCTGACCCTATCTCAGAGGGAGCCGGTCTTTCGCGGCCGACATTGTGACAGAAAGCGTCGCCGCAAACGAACCAGGGCCATGAATCCCGAGCTCCAGCGACTGCAGCCCTATCCCTTCGAGAAGCTCGCCGAGCTCAAGCGCGGCGTGAACCCGCCCGCGGCGCGAGACCCCATCGCGCTTTCAGTCGGCGAACCGCGCCAGTCCGCGCCCGGCTTCATCCTCGAAGAGCTCGCCACCCACCTGCACGGCGTGGCCGCCTATCCCCTCACGCGGGGGACCAGGGGGCTGCGTACCGCCGTCGGGGACTGGCTCGCCCGCCGATTCGGCCTCGCAAGAGAGAGCATCGATCCAGAGCGCAACGTGCTGCCGGTCAATGGCACGCGCGAGGCCCTGTTCGCGTTCGCTCAATGTGTCGTTGACCGGGGCCGCGACCCGCTGGTCGTGATGCCCAATCCCTTCTACCAGATCTACGAGGGCGCCGTCCTGCTGGCCGGGGCAGAGCCGGCATATCTCAACTGCGTGGCTCGGAACGGCTTCATCCCGGACTTCGACGCCGTGCCCGAAGAGGTGTGGGGCCGCTGCCAGCTGCTCTACGTCTGCTCACCCGGAAATCCCACGGGCGCCGTAATCGAAACGACGACGCTGCAATCGCTGATCGAGCTCGCACACCGCCACGACTTCGTGATCGCATCGGACGAGTGCTACTCGGAGATCTACCCGGACGAGGACAATCCGCCGCCGGGGCTTTTGAGCGCCGCCGCTGCCATGGGCAATACGCGCTACCAGCGGTGCGTGGTATTCCACAGCCTTTCCAAGCGCTCCAATGCGCCCGGCCTGCGCTCCGGATTTGTCGCCGGCGACGCCGGGATTCTGAAGCAGTTCCTGCTCTACCGCACCTATCACGGCTGCGCCATGGCCCCGCCGGTGCAAGCGGCGAGCACCCGGGCCTGGCGCGAGGAGGCCCACGTGGAGGCCAATCGCGAGCTCTATCGCCGGAAGTTCGAGGCCGTGCTGCAGATCCTGGGGCCCGCGATGCAGGTCGACCGACCGCAGGCGGGGTTCTATCTGTGGCCCGAAACGCCCATCGACGACCGGGAATTCGCCCGCGAGCTCTACGCGCGCACCAATGTCACCGTGCTCCCGGGCAGCTTTCTGTCGCGGAATGCGGACGGCATCAACCCCGGAGAACGGCGCGTTCGCATCGCGTTGGTCCCGCCTCTGGACGAGTGCGTGGACGCCGCCAAACGCATCCGCGAAGTGGTCACCAGCCTTTGAAATCAAGACGGCGGCTGGCATCGGATCAAGCGCTCACTTACAATTCGTAGTCCTTGCCGGCGCCCCCCGGGCCGCGCCGTATTTCGATACGCAGATCCAAGGGCCGTTCACATGACCGACATCCAGACGATAATAGAGAAAGCGTTCGAGCACAGGGGCGAGATCACGCCGCGCAGCGTGGAGACCCACGTCAAGGAGGCCGTCCTCGAGGCCATTGATCTGTTGGACACCGGCAAGGGTCGCGTCGCGCACAAGGATGGCGGTCAATGGCTCGTCAACGAATGGCTCAAGAAGGCGGTGCTCCTGTACTTCCGGATCGAGGACAATGTCTTCATCAAGGGCGGCTTCACCAATTACTACGACAAGGTCCCGTCGAAATACGCGGACACGAACTCGCGCGAGCTCCGCGAGGCCGGCGTGCGCGTGGTCCCGCCGGCGGCCGCGCGGCGGGGGTCCTATATCGCCTTCGGGACCGTGCTCATGCCCTCGTACGTGAACATCGGCGCCTACGTGGACACCGGCACCATGGTCGACACCTGGGCCACGGTCGGCTCGTGCGCGCAGATCGGCAAGAACGTCCACCTTTCCGGCGGCGTGGGGATCGGGGGGGTGCTCGAGCCGATCCAGGCCAGCCCCACCATCATCGAGGACAACTGCTTCATCGGCGCGCGCTCGGAGATCGTCGAGGGCGTCATCGTCGAGGAGGGCGCCGTCATCTCCATGGGCGTGTACATCGGGCAGAGTACCAAGATCTACAACCGCGAGACCGGCGAGGTGATCTACGGCCGCGTCCCCGCCGGCGCCGTGGTGGTCCCGGGCAACCTGCCCTCGAGCGACGGCAAATACAGCCTGTACTGCGCCGTGATCGTCAAACAGGTCGACGAACAAACGCGCAACAAGGTTGGCATCAACGAGCTGCTGCGCGATATTTGACCCGATAGTTGCATCCCTATACGCGTCGAGCGAGGGTAAGGGCCTTGGATCACGATGTTTGCGGTGCGTCGGACGCGAGCCGCTCGATTGCACCGGCGGTGAGATCGAGAACCGGGGGCCGTGCGAAGCGGCGTGCAAGGTCGCCGGTTCTCGGTCAATCTATGCAGTGATAGGGTTGGCCCCAAGAGCGTAGCCGTACAGCCCCAAAAGGATCTCTGACCCCGCCATGTCCGCCCCCCTGGATCTCGCGATCGAGCTCATCAGAAGGCCCTCGGTCACTCCCGAGGATGCCGGCTGCCAGGAGCTGCTGATCCAGCGGCTGGAGGCGCTGGGCTTCGGCATCGAGCGCCTGCCCTTCCGGGAGGTCGCCAACTTCTGGGCGCGGCGCGGCGAGGCAGGTCCGCTGTTCGTGTTCGCGGGGCACACCGATGTGGTCCCGCCGGGCCCGGCCGATCAATGGGACTCCGACCCGTTTGAGCCCGAGGTGCGCGGCGAGTATCTCTTCGGCCGCGGTGCCGCCGACATGAAGGGCAGCCTGGCGGCCATGGTGACGGCCTGCGAGCGCTTCCTCGGCACGCATCCCGTGCACCGGGGCTCCATCGGCTTTCTGATCACCAGCGACGAGGAAGGGCCCAGCATCAACGGCACGCGCAAGGTGGTCGAGCGCCTGCAGGCCCGGGGCGAGCACATCGACTGGTGCCTGGTGGGGGAGCCGTCCAGCGTCCGCGAGCTGGGCGACAGCATCAAGAACGGGCGGCGCGGCTCGCTCACGGGCCGGCTCACGGTGCACGGCCAACAGGGCCACGTGGCCTACCCGCAGCTGGCGGTGAACCCGGTGCACCGGGCCGCGCCCGCGCTGGCCGAGCTGTGCGCCGCGCAGTGGGACGCGGGCAACGAGTACTTCCCGCCCACCAGCTTCCAGATCTCCAATATCCGGGCCGGAACGGGCGCGGACAACGTCATCCCCGGCAGCCTGGAGGTGTTGTTCAACTTCCGCTATTCCACCGAGTCCACCGAGGACGGCCTGAGGCGTTACGTCGAGGACGTACTCGACGACCACGGGTTAGACTATGACGTCGACTGGCACCTTTCCGGGCAACCCTTTCTCACGGCTCCGGCCGAGCTGGTGGACGCCGTGCGCGGCGCGATCCATCGGGTAACCGGACGCCAAACCGAGCTGTCCACCGGCGGGGGCACCTCGGACGGGCGGTTCATCGCGCCCGCGGGCGCCCAAGTGGTGGAGATTGGCCCCTGCAACGCGACCATCCACAAGGTGAACGAGTGCGTGGGCTGCCAGGACCTGGAGACCCTGGCACAGATCTACGAACAGGTGCTGGCGGAGCTGTTGACTTGAAGCTCGCCGCGGCCAACCGCAAGACAATCCAATGCAAAGGCGCAGAGACGCGGAGGGCGCAAAGAAAAACGATCTTTCTCTTTCTAGCGAAAGAACGCGAGGCTGGAGCCTATCGGTTCGGGCTAGCGCCTTTTGCCCAATGCCTTGCGACTTTCGCCTGCGTTCCCGTAGGGCGGTTCGCCGGAGGCGAGCCGCCGACCAACCCCCGGTGGAATGCCGGCGGCGGCTTGCGCTCACGCGCAAACCGCTCTACCTCTTTCGCCCGCCATTTCGCACTTTGCATTCCGCATCTTGGGTTTTGTTTTTCGCCCTTCACCTTTATGACTGACGTACGGCACCGTCATTCCGGCGGCGGCCAGCAGCCGTCCGTCCCCTGTCGCGGCATAGGATTTGTCTGCCTAACGTTGCTGCTTCTCGCCGGGCTCGGCGCCTGCGGCCCCTCGGCGCCGGCCCTGCCACCCTTGGCCGACGACGCCGTCATCCTGGCCTTCGGCGACAGCCTCACCCACGGCACCGGGGCTAACGACGGTGAGAGCTACCCTGCTGTACTGACACGACTGACCGGGCGTGAGGCGATCAACGCCGGCGTCCCCGGGGAGCTGAGCGCCGCCGGGCGCGAGCGCCTGCCCGGCCTGCTGGCGCGCCATTCGCCGGACCTGCTCATCCTCTGTCACGGCGGCAACGACATCCTGCGTGCCCGCAACCGGCAGGACACCGCCGCCAACCTGCGCGCCATGATCCGCGCGGCCCGCGATAAAAGCGTCCCCGTGGTGCTCATCGGAGTTCCCGAACGGGGCCTGTGGCTGGAGAGTGCCCAGCTCTATTCCCAACTGGCTGAAGAATTCGCCCTACCGCTCGAGGCCGAGGTCCTGCCGCGGATCCTCGGCGACGCCAGCCTGAAATCCGATTCCATCCACCCCAACGCGCAGGGCTACCGCCAGATCGCCGAGGCTATCCACCGACTGCTGCGGGACGCCGGCGCCCTATAGCCGCGACGGCCACAGGCCGCCCTATCGAGTAAACGCCGGCCGATGAACGCGGAGGCCGCAGAGGCGCGGAGTTCGCAAAGGGAATCGATTGCCGCGCTTGTCCGGCGAGATTCGCGGGCTGGTGGATGAATCCGGGAGGGGCGGCTATCGAGCCGCGAGCCGTTCTTTCGAAAATCCCGATCGCGACAAGAATGTCTCTCCCACTTTGTTTGTGGCGCCGGTGTTTCATTCTCGGTGTGAGCGGCTTACCAGCCGCGGCCAATCGAAAACAACCCAACGCAAAGGCGCAGAGGGCGCAAAGTAAAGCGATTTTTCTCTTTTTGGCAAAAGAACGCGCGGTTCGGGCTACTGCCTTTTGCCTTGCGCCTTGCGACTTCCGCTTGCGACCCCGTAGGGCGTTTCGCCGGAGGCGAGCCGCCGGCCGCCCGCGGCGGCTTGCGCTGGCGCGCAAACCGCCCTGCCTCCCTTTCGACTTTTGCCTTTTGCCTTTTGCCTTTTGACTCTCAAGCCTTCCCCACCACGCGATCCCGCAGGTACACGGGCAGGGCATGCTCGGCCGAGACCCCACGGCCCTGGCGCAGCCCTTCGACGCCGAGCACGGCCACGTCCTCGGCGCTGGGATAGCGCTCGGGCTCGACCTCGGCGAGCCGGTCGCCCAGGCGCGCCGCCAGGGCCTCCCGGTGGGCCGCCCAGCCGCTGCCCACGCCCCACCAGCCTTCGCCCTCGGGCAGCGGCACCATGTCCGGGGGCGAGACACATTCGGCCCCGGCGGCCTGCACCAACCGGTCGGGCCCCAGGCGAAAGGCACCCGAGTACACCTCGCCCATGCGGGCGTCCAGGGCGGCGAGCACCCGCGTGACGCCCAGCTCCCGGCAGGCCCCCTGGGCCAGGGCCGCCAGGGAGGAGACCGCCACCACCGGCAGGCCGCTGGCCAGGCCCAGGCCCTGGATGGTGCCGGCAGCGATACGCACGCCCGTAAAGGCGCCGGGCCCGCGGCCGAAGGCGAGCCCGTCCAGGGCGGACAGGGAAAGGCCCGCCTCGCCCAAGAGCTCCTCGCACATGGGCAGGATCAAGCGGCTGTGCTCACGGGGCGCCAGACGGTAGCGCACGGTGACCGTGCCGTCCAGGTAGAGGGCCGCCGAGCAGGCCTCGGTGGAGGTGTCGATGGCCAGCAGCCTCATGGCCGGCCGGCCGCCGGGCGGGCGCCCTTGTTGTCCCGAAAGAAGGCGCTCACGTCCTCGGGGTGTCGCGTGCGCCCCATGGGCGGCAGGCTGGACAAAAACAGCCGGCCGTAGGGACGGCTGAGCAGGCGGGGGTCGCAGATCATCATTACGCCGGTGTCGTCGACGTCCCGGATGAGGCGCCCCACCCCCTGCTTGAGGGCGATCACCGCGCTGGGAAGCTGGTGGTCCATGAAGGGGTTGCTCCCGCGCCGGCGCAGGAACTCGATGCGGGCCTGCAGCACGGGATCGCCCGGCGAGGCGAAGGGCAGCTTGTCGATGATCACGCAGGACAACGCCGGCCCCCGCACGTCCACCCCCTCCCAGAAGCTGCTCGTCCCCAACAGCACCGCATTGCCCAGGTCCCGAAACCGCTCCAGCAGCTCCCCGCGCGGGGCCTGGCCCTGCACCAGCAAGGGGTAGTCCAGGCGTCCGCGCAACTGGTGTGCCGCCTCGCGCAGCGCCCGGTGACTGGTGAACAGCAAAAAGGTGCGCCCCCCGCAGGCCTCCACCACCGGGACCGCGGCCTCGACCACCGCCTCGGTGTAGCCGGGATGGGCCGGATCCGGCATACCCTGGGGCACGTACAGCAGCGCATTGCGTGCATAGTCGAACGGGCTGTCCAGGCACAGGGTATCGGGGCCCTCCAGCCCCAGGCGCTCGGCGAAGTGGTCGAACTGCTCCCCAACCGCCAGGGTCGCCGAGGTGAACACCCAGACGCTGGGGTGGGCCTCCATGCTGGCGCGAAACGCCGGCGCCACGTCCAGGGGCGTGGCGTGGAGCACGAAGGAGCGCCGGTACACGTCCAGCCAGTGGACCTGATCCTCCTCTTCGGGACGGGTCAGGCGCTCCAGACGCTCGACGAACAGGGCACCGCGCCGCCAGCAGTTCTCCAGACCCCTGCCCCGGGGGGCGGCCGCCTCCAGCCAGCTGCACAGCGCGCCCAAGGCCGAGCGCAGCCCCTCCAGGGCCGCCTCGACCCGCGGCTTGTGTATCATCCGCCCCCAGGCCAGGCGCCGCTCCTCGTTCCCCAGGGCAAGGCGAAAGTCGGCTACGGTCCGGTCCACGTCGTCCTTCAACCGATCCACCTCGCCCATGTCGCCGGCCTCGCGCAGGTGCTCAGCGAGGGCATCGCGGGCGAGCTCTGTGAGCTGGCGCCCGCTGAGGGACACCCCGAAAAAACTGGACGCCACCTCGGGCAGCTGGTGGGCCTCGTCCAGGATGAAGGCGCCCGCGCCGGGGAGCAGGTCGCCGAAACCTTCCTCCTTGAGCGCCATGTCGGCGAACAGCAGGTGGTGGTTGATCACCACCACGTCCGCCTCCTGGGCCTCGCGGCGCGCCTTTAGGACGAAGCAGTCGCCGTAGGCGGGACACTCCTGTCCAAGGCAGTTGTCGGCGGTCGAGGTAACCAGGGGCCAGAGGGCGGAGTCCTCGGCCACTCCGCGCACCTCGGCCACGTCGCCGCTTCGCGTGCGCCCGGCCCACGAGCGCACCCGCTCCAGCTCGGCCGCCACGGCCCGAGCGCGCAGGCGTCCCTCCAGCAGGGTGACATCCAGGCGGTGCAGGCACAGATAATTCGCCCGGCCCTTGAGCAGCGCGGCGCGCGCCGGCACGGCGAGGAAATCGCGCACCAGCGGCAGGTCACGGTGATACAGCTGGTCCTGGAGGGTGCGCGTTCCCGTGGAGATGATGACCCGGCGCCCGGAGCCGAGCGCCGGCACCAGATAGGCGAAGGTCTTGCCGATGCCGGTGCCCGCCTCCACCACCAGAGTGCCGGCGTCCGACAGGGCCCGCTCGACCGCGGAGGCCATCGCCTGCTGCACGGCCCGCGGGGCGAAGCCGGGCACGCGCTGGGCGAACGGCCCGTGGGGCCCGAGGAGATCGGCGGCACTCAGCATGGCGGGGAATCGATGAAATTCGGGGTTAACCCGAGAGTTGCATAGACAACCACGTTGCGCGGCGGGAAAGACTTCGAGCTACGGCGTTTGTGCTCTGTCGGGCACCAGCCGCCGGACCGCGCCGGCGGCGAGATCGAGAACCGGCAGCTATGAAGAGCGTCGCCCATGGCCTTCAGGGTGCAGAGCCGCCCGGCTCTCGATCAATTTATGCCGTGATTGGGCCAAGCGGCGTCCAGGGCTGGAGCCCCTTTGCAGCCGTGCCCTCGACTGTGGGCTGATGGTAAACCATCCCGGTTTGGCGTCCTAGCCCGCATATCTCACCGGGCGGCCAGCGGCTGCCGCGAAGGGCTCAGGGGCTCAATTCGCCGGCCCGGCGCTCGGCGCGTCCGGCGCCCTCGACGTCACCCGCCGCGCGGCGCGCCCGGGCGATCAGACGCCAATTTTGCCCCTGAAGGGCGGGGTCGCCCCCGGCCAGACTGTTGGATTTGAGCGCCAGGGACTCGGCCAGGTGCAACCGCTCCTGCTGCAGGCGGACCCGGGCCAGGCGGTGCCACAGCCCGGCGTTGCGCGGCTCGATGCGCAGCGCCCTCTCCAGTAGCGCGGCGGCGCGATCCAGCCGCCCGACGCTGCTCTGGCGTTCGGCATCCTGGCGCAGCGCCAATACCGCGCCGGAGCCCGGGCGTTCGGCCGCGGGCTTACCCTCGTCGGCCGCCGTTTCCCGCCTCTGCACCTCAGACTCCTGCACCGGCGCGGGCCTCTCGCCGGGACCCGCACATCCATTGAGGAGCGCCGCCAGCGCCGCCGCAACCAGCAGGGGATCGAGCCGATTGATCATTGCAGAATCCTGCGCAGCCAATTGCCGGTGCGACCCTCACAGGGGGCGTCCCCCCGCGGGATGGAGCCCCGGATGAAAGGCAATTGTACCGCACCGTTGCAATCCCGATGGGTCCGGCGCCCCGAGGCGGGATCGATCCATGCGTGGTCGATGTCCGGGGGCTCCTCGAGCCGCAGGGGCTGCGGTCCGAGGCGCTGCATGAGCGCCGCCCAGACCCGCAGGGCCCCGGCCGCGCCGCTGAGCCCGGTGGGCTCGTTGTTATCCGAGCCCAACCACACCACGGCGAGCAGATCGCCCGTGAACCCCGCGAACCAGCTGTCGCGCAGGTCGTCGGTGGTGCCGGTCTTCCCGGCCAGCGCCAGCTCGGGTGCGAGGGTGTCATAGACGCTGCGCGCCGTCCCCTCTGCGGCCACCCGCTGCAGGGCCCGGTTCACGAGGTGCACCGGGCCGGGCTCGAAGGCCTGCTCCACCGTGAGCGGGTAGCGGGACAGGAGCTCGCCCCGCACATCCAGCACGGCGCGGATCGCACGCAGCGGGGTGAGAAATCCCCCGCCGGCCAAGGTCTGGTACATCTGCGCCACCTCCAGGGGCGACAGCGACACCGCACCCAGCAGCAGCGCCGGGTAGTTGTGCAGCGGCCGTCCCACGCCCAGCCGGCGCAGCGTGTCGACGACCCGATCGACGCCGATCTCGGTGCCCAGGCGGGCCGTGGCAACATTGAACGAGTGGGCCAATGCAGCGTACAACGGCACCCGCCCGTGATATTGGTGATCGTAGTTCTGCGGCACCCATTCCCGCCCGTCGGGACCGCGCAGGTGCAGCTCCCGGTCATCGAGCAGGCTGGCGAGCGTATAGCGACCGGGCTGCGCCAGCGCCGTAAGATAGACCGCGGGCTTGATCAGCGAGCCCACGGGGCGTACCGCGTCCAGGGCGCGGTTGAAGCCGGCGAAACCCGCCTCCCGCCCGCCAACCACCGCCGCGATCTCGCCGCTCTCCACGCGGGTGGCCACCAGCGCGCCCTCCAGACGCACACGGCGGCCGGCTGCGTTCTCCAGCCGCCGAACCTGTCGGATCAGGGCCTGGTCGGCATGGTGCTGCGCCGTGGGATCGAGCGTGGTGAAGATCTGCAGGCCCTCGGAGCGCAGGTCCTCGTCGCGGTAGTCACGGTGCAATTGGCGGCGCACGAGGTCGACGAATGCCGGATAGCGGGTGACCCCGCTGGGCGGCTCGGGGCTCACCTCCAGATCCCGGGTCTTGGCCCGGCGGGCAGCTGCGGCGTCCACCACCCCCTGCTCGGCCATCAGGTCCAGCACCAGGTCGCGGCGGGCGCGCGCCCGCTCCGGATGGCGGCGCGGGTCGTAAAACGAGGGGCCCTTCACCAACGCCACCAGCAGCGCCACCTGATCCAGACGCAGGTCTTTCAGCGAACGCTCGAAATAAAAGCGGCTCGCCAGGCCGAAGCCGTGAATCGCTCGGCGCCCTTCCTGACCCAAATAGACCTCGTTGAGGTAGGCCTCCAGGATCTCGGGCTTGTCATAGTGCCACTCGAGCAGCAGGGCCATCACCGCCTCGTTGGCCTTGCGCCAGAAGGTGCGCTCATTGGAGAGGAAGAAGTTCTTGACCAGCTGCTGGGTCAAGGTGCTGCCGCCCTGCACCACCCGGCCCGCACGAAGGTTGGCCAGCAGGGCCCGCCCGACGGCGCGGGAGTCGACACCGTGGTGCCGGTAGAAATCGCGGTCCTCCACCGCAATGAGCGCCCGAATCAATACCTCGGGAACCTCGTCACGACGGACCAGGATCCGGTCCTCGTTGTGCGAGGGATAGATCCTGCCGATCAGCGCGGGATCGAAGCGCACGAGCGCCTTCGCTCCGCTGTCGTCGTGCAGGGTGCCCACGCGACCGCCCTGGAAGCGAATGCGTGCATGCACCGACGCCTCGTGCCCGTCCCAAAAAGAGAATGGGCGGGTGATCACAACGAAGGAATCGCCTTGGCGCGAATAGGTACCCGGGCGCCGGGGCTCCAACACGGGGCGGTAGCGCAGCAGGCGCAGCTCGCGCTGGAAATCGTCGCGGGTAAGGCGCCGCCCGGGAAACACCTCCAGGGCCCGCGCGTAGACGCGGGCGGGAACCTCCCAGCGCTTGCCCTCGAACCGGCGGCGAAGGTCGAAATCCAGATAGACGACGTAGGCCGCGGAGAGAACCACCAGCGTCAGGGCAGCGTACACGGCGGCCCGGCGCCGGCGCGACGCCGCCTGGCGGCGCGCCTTGCGCCGCCGCCCGGATCGCCGGCCGGGTCGCCGGGTACGTCTTGACTTGACGGGGCGTGGCTTTCGACGGGCCATCGGACAATGAACGAAGTGATCGCGGGGCCGCGACCGGACGCCGTAGGATACCATCGACCCGCCGCCGATTCAGTCACCCCCGCCCTGCTATACTTTCGGCAAACTCTGGTGCCCGTTGTCAAGGGCGAAGCAACGAGGCCGACGGGGTGTCACGGCGCAAGCCGTAAACCTGATCATTGCATGAATTGACTGAGAACCGGCGACCTTGGGCCGCTTACGCTCGCTGCGGGCAAGCCCGAATCGCACGCTCCCTGTGCGATCCGCCCTTGCACGCCGCTTCGCAAGTTCCGCGGTTCCCGATCTCACCACCGGTGCAACCCGGCGGCAGGCACCCAACACCGCACAGACACCGCGATCGACGACCTTTACCTACGCTCTACGCGGTTGTTTTTAGCGACTATTGGGTACGTGCGTCCCTGTACGCTGGATGATCCCGTGCAGCCCGGTCGGCATGCTTTCGCACCTGCTTGGACGTCTGTCTCTGCGATCCACCTCCCAGCCCATGCATGACCACATCGAGGTCCTTGAGCAGGAGCGCCTGGTCCGGGCACTGGACAGTCCCGGCGCCTGGCCGCATCCCGTCGACCGGATCGAGCGCATCGAGACCCATATCTCCTGGGTCCTGCTGTGCGGCGAGTACGCATACAAGATCAAAAAGGCGGTGGACCTGGGCTTTCTGGACTTCACTACCCTGGACAAGCGCCGGTTCTATTGTCACGAAGAGCTTCGGCTAAACGGCCGGCTCGCGCCCGAGCTGTATTTGGATGTGGTCCCCATCGCCGGGACTGAGGACCGCCCGCAGGTGGGCGGTGCGGGTAAGGCCATCGAGTACGCGGTGAAGATGAAGCGCTTTCCCCAGGAGGCCCTGCTCAGCCACATGGTGGAACACCAGGGACTGGACCCCGGACACATCGATCAGATGATAGAGATCATCGCCGATTTCCACCAGCGCATCCCGTCTCTGCCCGAGGACTCGGAGCTGGGGACAGCCCAGCGCGTGCGCGGACCGGTGGAGGCGAACTTTCGACAGATCCGCGAGCGGGTGGGGGATGCGGAGCACGGCCGCCTGCTCGACGAGATCCAGCAGTGGAGCGAGCGCGAGTTCGCCGCACGCCGGTCCGATCTGAGATCGCGCCGCGAACGGGGTTTCGTGCGGGAGTGTCACGGCGACATGCACCTGGGCAACATGGCCTACGTGGGCGGGCGCCTGCTGATCTTCGACGGCATCGAGTTCAACCCCGCGCTGTACTGGATCGACGTGATGAGCGAGGTCGCCTTCTTGTGCATGGACCTGGAGGATCACGGATACCGGGCGCCTGCCTTTCGATTCTTGAACGGCTATCTGGAGCGCACAGGCGACTACATGGGCCTGCGCGTGCTGCCCTACTATCTGGCCTACCGCGCGATGGTGCGCGCCAAGGTCGCGAGCATCCGCCTGCAGCAGGAGGCCGAGCACGGCAAGGCCCCCGAGGCCCGCACCGAGCTGGACAACTACCTGGCGCTGGCCCTGCGCTATACGCAGGCCGCCCGCCCCGCCCTGTTCATCACCCACGGCCTGTCCGGCAGCGGCAAGTCCACGCTAAGCGCCCCCCTGGTGGAGCGGCTACCCGCCATTCGGCTGCGCTCGGACCGCGAGCGCCAGCGCCTGTTCGGGCGCGGCGAGCCCGGAGCGGGGATCGAGGCCGGCATCTATTCCAGGGAGGCGAGCGCACGCACCTATGCTCGGCTCGCCGAGCTGGCGCAGGCCGCGCTGGGCGCCGGCTACTCGGTGCTGGTGGATGCCACCTTCCTGCGCCGAGAGGACCGCGACGCCTTTCGCCGCCTCGCCGAGCGCCTGGGGGTGGCGTTTCGCATCCTCGATTTTCGCGCCGCCCCACAAATCCTGCGCCAGCGGGTCCGCGCGCGCGCTGCGGCGGACGAGGATGTCTCCCAGGCCGATCTCGAGGTGCTCGAACACCAGCTGGAGACCGACCGGGGTCTGGATGCCGACGAGCACGCCCATACCATCGCCGTCGACACCGAGACCATCACGGACGGCGAGCAGCTGCATACACTACTGCGCTCGGCGCTGGATTATCGCGACGCCGAGAGGATGCGGTGAAAAACGAACCGCATCGTTCGAGGCAGCCCCCGGAGGCGCTGGCGCTTCCCGGCAATGCTGCACCTTTTGAACATGACGAGGCCAATCGGAGGGTCCCTTCTCCCTCAGGGAAAAGGACAGGATTAAGGGGATGTGAGAAAATCGGCCTGTTTCCCTATTCCGATCCCCTCACCCAGACCCTCTCCCGGGGGAGAGGGAGTTGATGGGACAACAGCAATCGAGAACCGGGCGCGGTCACTCCCCCACCGCCTCGGCCAGCACCAGATAGCGCAGCGGGCCGCCCGGCACCGTCGCCACGAACGGGTAACAGGTCACCAGCACCAACAGCGGGTGCGCACCGGCGGCGGGCAGCACCGCATTGCGCGCATCCACCACGGCTGCATCCACGACCCGGTAGCGCCGCCTCGTGCCGTCCAGGCGCTCGATGCCCAGGGACTGGCCGGGCCTCAGGTCGCGTAGGAACCGAAAATGGGTATCGCGATGGCCGCTGACGACGCTGACGCCCGGCTCTCCCGGAAGGGGCGTGGCACTCATGTGCCCGGGCCCGAAGGCCAAGCTGCGCCCGGTGGCGCCGGCCAGCACGATCAGATCCACATCATGGGCCGGCACCCGCAGCCGGGCGATGGGCGCGGTGTCGGCCCACGGCCAGGGGGGAACCGGCCGCTGCCGGGCGCGGCCCTCTTCCCAGGCGGCGCGCAGCAGGTGCTGCGCCGCGATGGCCTTGAGGTCCAGGTACAGGGCATGGCCCAGCAGCGCGGCCCCGGCGCCGATCAGTATCGACTTCAGGGCATGGCGCCGATTCATGTCCCGATCCACCTGCGGCACCGCCAACACAACGCCGATGCGCTCAAGATCAGCAGCAAACCGACCAGGGCTTCCAGGGGCGCGGCGGTCGCGGTCTGGGGCAGCGCACCGAAGACCTTTTCGTAGCGCCAGCCGTGGGCCAGGTTGGCGGGCACCGACCCCTTCTTCAGCGGTGCGCCCTGCGGGCGCGAGGGCGTGACGTCCACCGCCACCAGGCTGGTGTGCTTGGTGACCAGGTGGCGGCGCATGGCCACCTCGATCACCGAGCGGCGTACCTCTTCCGGGTTCGCGCCCGTGTGCAGCCCGTCCATCAGCGCGGCGATCTTGTTGCGTGCCCACAGCACGGCGATGCCGGCGCTGGAGCGCCCGCCGCGCGCCGCAAGCGTGGTGCGCCACGGCGAGCCGCCCCGCCTGCCGCTCACCGTGATCTGGCGCGCGCGGGCCGTGGTCGTGAACGTGACCGGCTCTCCGGAATAGACATCGGGAAGGTGGCGCGGCCACGTGGCGATGGGCTCACCGTCTGGACCGGTGACCCGCAGGTCGGTCATCACCGGTGTCTCCAGCTTGGCGAACAGCGCGCGCATCTTTTCTTGCACTTCCTTGACGTGGCCGATGTGGGTGAAGCTGCCGCGCCCGTGACGGGCCGCGGTGCGCATGAAATGGGCATTGGGTGCGGAGCCGATCCCCACCGTGAACAACCGGCTGTCCCCCAGCCGGGCCCGGATGAGGCCGAACAAACGGGCCTCGTTACCGATGCTTCCGTCAGTGAGAAAGATCACCTGGCGCACCCGGCCGTGGCCGGCGCGCCCGTTCAGGGCCAGCTCGAGCGCCGGGGCCATTTCCGTCCCGCCGTTGGCACGCAGGCCGCCCACGTAGCGCAGGGCCTGCTGCACCGCCGCACCCGCAGCCGGGCGCGGGGCGTCGAACAGGGCATCGGTCGCCGAATTGAACTGGATCACGTTGAAGCGGTCGGCCGGGGTCAGGCGCGCCAGCGCCAGGCGCAGCGCGGCCCGGGCCTGGCCGAGGGAAGCGCCGGCCATGGAGCCCGAGGCATCGATCACGAAGATCGCCTCCCGGGGCAGGCGGGGCTGCCGCCCGCCCGCGGGCGGCAGGATCATAAACAGCGAATAGGTCTCTCCGTCCAGTTGCTCGGTGAAGCGCGCCGCCGCCGGCGCGTGACCGGGATCCGGAACCCACACCAACTCGAAGTCGCGGTCCGCGGGCACCGTGGAATCGGCCAGGCGGATCTGCACCCGGCCCGGGCCTTTGGGCTCGGTGCGTATCGGGTGATAGCGGCTCTCCAGGCGCTGCAGCGGGAACCCCGCATCCAGGTCCACCCGCAGGGCCACCGGGTTGGCCGCCCCTTGGGAGGGATGCCGCACCGGGGGCGTGATGCGCGCAGCGTCGGGGACCTGGTCGGTCGCCGCGGCCCAGCCCGATCCGGAAAACCCCGGGACAACCTCCGAAGGCGCGGGCCGGCCCGGGATGTAGCGCGGCCCCACCACCATGGGAAAGCGCAGGCTGAGCTGCCCGCCGTCGTAGCGCAGGGCCTGCTGGTATTCGATCTCCACCGAGACCTGCTCGCCCGGCCCGATGTTGGCCACGGAGGTGGTGAACACATTCGGGCGTTCCTGCTCCACCAGCGAGGTCTTGCGCCCGGCGCGTTTGGCCTGTTCGTAGGTCCTTCGCGCCTGCAGCCGCTCCTGTATCACGCCCTCGATGACGCGCTCCCCGATGCGCAGGCGCATGTGGTCAACGGCGGCATTCTCGGGGAGCGGGAATACATAGACGCCCTCGGCCCACTGATCACCGGGGTTGCGGAAGCGCTGCACCACCTTGGCCCGTGCCACCATGCCGCTGACGCGCAGGTCCACGTCGGCGTGCAGCATGGGCGCGTGGCGGTACAGCCCCTCCATGCCGGTCCTGAGCAGAAGGCTGCCGCGGCCCACCTCGGCCGGCCTGACCAGGCCGGCCGCGGCGGGCCGCTCGTCGCCTTCCCCACGGGCGTTGCTTGGGATGAGCACGACAACCAGGGAGAGCAGCAGCGCGGCCGCGATTCCGGTGCCCGTGCTCGCGGCCAGGCCGATGCACATGTCCCGGACGATGGACGCGCGATCACTACGGCTGCCCATCGGTCCGTCCCTCCTCCTGCGCCCAGGGTGCATCTCTCTGGGCATCCCCGAACCAGCGGTCCTCCGGGCCGGGCGGCTGCGGATAGCCGAGAATCTCCTCTGGCGCCCAGTAGAAAAAGTCCTCGGACTGCGGTGTCAATATGGCCATCACCGCCCCCTTATTGCTCGAAGGTGATGAGCACGCGACGCTCGAAGTCGTGCCCCTCGCGGTCACCCTGCTCAAACAGGGGCCGGGCCTCGCCGTGGGCGGCCTCGCGGATGCGGTCAGGCTCGACACCGTTGGCCACCAGGACGCCGCGCACCGAGGCCACGCGCCTGCGCGAGAGCTCCAGGTTGTGGCCTTGGGTGCCGCGCCGGTCGGCGAACCCTTGCAGCCTCACCCGGGTATCCTCGAGCTCACCCAGTCCCCGGGCCAGCCGGACGAGCTGACTGCGAAAATGCGGCTCGACCACGTCGCTGTCGGTGCGAAACTGCACGGTGAAGGTGAAGCCCTTGCGAACCGCCTCCGGCACGTCCGCGGGCCCCTCCAACCCGATGGGCTGGGCGCTCGCCACCTGGATTGCGCGAGCCTCGCGTCGCTCGTCGGCGAGACGCCGCTGCCGGGACAGATCGCCGCGTACCTGGCTTAGCTCGCGCTGGGCGGCGCCCAGCTCCTGCTGTGCGCTGTCCAGCTCCTTTTCCAGCGTGACGCCGCGGCCGATGTAGTTGCCGCCGATGGCGCCGACAATGAGACCCGGAGGGCCGGCCAGTATGGCGCCTACCAGGGCGCCGGCGCCCGTTCCGAGGACGACCTCGCGAGGCTGCGCCCGGGGCTCCTCAGCGGCCTCTGCGGCCTGGGCCTGCGGAGCTTGAATCGCGGCCAACAGCACACTGGCTGCGGCAACGGTGGTGATCGGGGTATTCGTCTTCATCTTTGCCTCCCATTCGCTTGCGGTTGGATGTGTTCCAGCGCGCCGTCCTTGGCAATCCAAGCTTGCACCAGGGGTTGTCCCTGCCTGCGCCGGTGAACCGATGGTCCTGGGAATAAGTAAAGGGCAGCACGATGCACGTCCGATTGAGCAATCGTGGCAATGTGACGATAAAATAAGGCGAATTGTGGCAATTGCAGACAGCGACCTTAGCCGCGGGTTGCCGCTGTGCTACGGTTGGGGCGGGTCAGAGGCCACGAGAGACGCCATGGGAAAGACGATCGCCATTGTCGAGGACGAGCCCGCGATCCGCGAGAACTACGCGGACGCCCTGCGCAAACAAGGCTACGAGGTCACCGGGTACGACAGCCGGCCCCGGGCGATGGAGGCCTTTCGCGGGCGGCTGCCCGATCTGGTGCTGGTGGACATCGGCCTGCAGGACGAGGTCGACGGCGGCTTCGAGATTTGCCGGGAGCTGCGTGCCCTGTCGCCGACATTGCCCATTATCTTCCTGACCGCCAGGGACAGTGACCTCGACGCGATCTCGGGGTTGCGCCTCGGGGCCGACGACTACCTGACCAAGGATGTCAGCCTGGCGCAGCTGAGCGCACGTATCGCTGCCCTGTTTCGCCGCCTGGAGGCCATGCGCGCACCGCCCGCCGAGCAGACACTGATCTGTCGCGGCGCACTCACGCTGGACATGGATCGCTTCATCGTCAGCTGGAACGAACGCCCCGTGGACTTGACGCTCACCGAGTTCTGGCTGGTGCACGCACTGGCCCACTTTCGCGGCCACGTCAAGAACCGCGAGCAACTGATGCAGGAAGCCAGCATCGTCGTGGACGACAGCACGATCACCTCGCACATCAAGCGCATCCGCAAGAAGTTTTGCGACGTCGATCCCTCGTTTCGCGCCATAGACACCGTTTACGGCATGGGGTACCGGTGGAACGAATCCCAATGACCAGCATCCCAAGATACGCGCCAGCGATATCCGATAAATGCAGCACGGGCGGATCGCGAGGCATCGAGCCGGCGTGAAACGAGGCTCCCCCGGCAAAGCGCACCTCTTCACTCTCAGCCTGCGCACCAAGCTCCTGCTCGTCGCCCTGGCGCTTCTGGTTATCCCGTGGACCGGCTACCAGTACGTCCGCCAGATGGAGGCGTTCCTGCGCCGCGGCCAAGAAGAGGCGCTGCTGGCCACCGCGCGGGCAGTGGCCCGAGTGATGCACGAGCAGCCCGAGCTGTTTCGCCACCAAGGCGATCTGCTGTCCGATACGCAGGAAAATCGCCATCTCTATGTTCGACCTCTGGACTCCCCCATCCAATTGGACGGCTACGACGACGACTGGCTTCCCTACCGGGAGCGCGGCCAGTACTTCGGTGCCGAAGCCGTGCTGGAATCCCGCGCCGCCTACGATCCGAAGTCCCTGTCGTTTCGTCTGCTTACCGGCACCTATGATCATTATCTGTACGTGCTGTTCGAGGTAACCGATGACCGCGTGGTCTATCGCCAGCCCAGCAGCCTGCGCTTGGATCAGAGCGACCATTTGCAGATCGCGCTGCAAGACGCCGAAGGCGAGTTTCACCGCTATCTTCTCAGCACCTCCGAGCCCGGTTGGGTCAACGCGCACCGGATGCCGAACGACACCCGGGGACGCGTACCCGGCTCACCGGAGATCCGCATCAAGGGCGAGTGGCAGGAAACCGCGCACGGCTATACACTCGAGCTGCGCATGCCGCTTCACATGATCGGCTCACGCCTGGCCTTCGCCATCGGCGATGTGGACGACCCCCGCAGCGGGGAGCTGGCCACACTGGTGGGAACCGCCGGCACGCGCGCGGCGAAGGAACTGGGCACGGTGATGGTCCGCTCGCTGACCGTTACCCGCCTGCTGCGCGGTTTGGAACGCAGCGCGGGCCGCATCTGGGTGGTGGACCGCAATCGGCGCGTGTTGGCCCTGACCGGCAGTCTGCAGGATGCGGGCCCGGAGACAAAAAGGCGGCCGTTCTTCTCGGGCCTCATGCACGCTCTCTATCGGCTGATCCTGAAGCAGCCAGCGCGCGAGTTCCAGGACGAGCTCTCGAGTGCATCTCGGCTACACGGCCCGGAGATCCAAGCTGCCCTGCACGGACAAGCGGCGACCGAATGGCGCCAAACGCCCGACCAGCGCGTGGCCATCGTGGCCGCGGCCCACCCCATCTGGTCCGAGGATGAGGTGCTGGGCGCAGTGGTCGTCGAGCGCACCAGCAACAGCATCCTGATCCTGCAGAACCGGGCGATGGAAAACCTGATCAACACGAGCTTGGTCGTCTTCCTCGTCGCTACCGCGGGCCTGCTGGTCTTTGCCGCCCGCCTGGCGGGGCGCGTGAGCCGCCTGCGCGATGACGCCGAGAACGCGATCGGCCCGGATGGCCGGGTACGCGGGACGATCCGGCCGTCCCGGGCCGGCGACGAGATCGGTGACTTGTCGCGCAGCTTCGCGGATGTGCTCGAGCGGCTGCAGCAGTACACCCGCTACCTGGAGACCATGGCCGGCAAGCTCTCCCACGAGCTGCGCACACCCATGACCGTTGTGCGCTCGTCGCTCGACAACCTCGAGATGTCCGACCTCGACAGCGCCGAGCGCGTCTACCTGAGCCGAGCGCGCGACGGCCTTCGGCGTCTCGACGAGCTGCTAACCCGCATGAGCGAAGCCACGCGCCTGGAGCAGGCCCTGCAGAAGGCCGAGCGCGAGGACTTCGACCTGGGGCGCGTAGTAGCCGGCTGCGCGGATGGATTCCGCACGGCCAATCCCGATGCCGAGCTCGCGTTCATGCCGCCGAACCGCCCGTGCATCGTGCACGGCGTTCCGGATCTGATCGCGCAGTTGATGGATAAGCTCGTGGGCAACGCACTTGATTTCCGCACGCCCGGCACCCCGATCACGATCGAGCTCGCCCAATCCGACGGTCACGCCCAACTCCTGGTATGCAACGAGGGGCCGCCATTACCCGAAGAAATGCGCGGAAACCTGTTTGATTCAATGGTCTCCATCCGCACGCGCAGCGACGCAGAGGCCCATCTGGGTCTCGGCCTCTACATTGTGCGCCTGATCGCCGAGTTTCATCACGGCACGGTGCAGGCACAGAACGCCCCCCGAGGCACCGGGGCAATCTTTACAGTGACGATGCCCTCCCACTGCCGTTGAACCTGATGCCGCGTTCACCTACCAGTTGCGTAAATAGCGCCGCGAAAACGAGCGAAGTACTGAAAATCGCGGCGTTTGGCTTGAATAGGACACTTGCGGCTGGATCGCACCGCCGGTGCGATCGAGGACAGGGGCTTTGCGAAGCGGCGTGCGAGCGCCCATCGCACAGGGAACGTGCGATCGGCGCTTGCACGCAGCGAGCGTAAGCGGCGCAAAGCTCCCTGCCCTCGGTCGATTAGTGCAAGGATCGGGTCAACGTGTCGGCCGCATAACCCTGAGAGCCCCGCAATCAATTATTGAGCCGCCCGCGCAACCACGATATTCGTGGGGAAACCCCTCACTTGCAGGACCGCAAAGGCTCTACGAAAATGCTTGTTCAACACCGCTGAGTTCGGACACATCGGTGCCTGGGACACACCCGCGCGGAGCCTGTCCAGTGCGTATCGCATTGCTCGAGGACGAACAGCACATCGCTGAGTTGATTGGCCTGTGGCTGGAAGAAGAGGGCCACCGAGTGAGCCACTTCGCCACAGGAACATCTCTCATCGACGCACTGCGCCGCAACACATTTGACCTGCTGATCCTCGACTGGATTGTCCCTGAAGTCGACGGCGAGGCCGTGCTCGGCTGGGTCCGCGGCCATCTCGATTGGCACATCCCGGTGTTGTTCGTCACTCAGCGCGATGCCGAGGACGACGTCGTGCGCATCCTCATGCAAGGAGCAGACGACTACCTGTCCAAGCCCGTGCGGCCACGCGAGCTGATCGCTCGGGTCACAGCGCTTGCGCGCCGCAGCACGATGCAGCAGCATCCCTTGCAGCTTCTGCGCCACGGGCCGTATCGGATCGATCTCGCGACGCGCACCGTGACCCGCGATGACCAGACCGTTCAACTGACGCAGAAGGAGTTCGAGCTGGCCGCGTTTCTTTTCCAGAACGCCGGCCGCGTACTGTCCCGCGACTACATTCTCGAAAACGTGTGGGGGCACAGACCCGGCATCAACACCCGCACGGTTGACACACACATCAGCCGTCTGCGCAGCAAGCTGGGTCTATACCCGCAAAACGGCTGGAAGCTCACCGGGATCTATCACCACGGTTACCGGCTGGAGCCGGCGACCGCGGCGGCTCCGGGCGAGACACCCGTCGACTGACCTCTCGCCCCGCAGCAGCCCACCCATCACGTCCGGCCAGCGTCCTCCGGCACCATTGCCGCCGCGTCTCCGCGGTGCTCTCCATTCGGCGGGGCGATCGCTTTCAGCGCCAATTCAGGTACTCGGCGTATCATCTGCGTTGACGGCCAGGGAGACGCTTTCCCGCTTTGCCGGCACCGAAAATATCGTTCATAATTGCCAATTGATCATGTACATACCGAAGCGAGCCCAGCAACGTAGACGGTGCGGCCGGCTGGCCGCGGCAGGCTGCGCAGCGCTGTTGGCGGCCAGCGCCACGGCCATCGCCGATCACGACGAGGCCCGGGCATTGCTCGAGGCGGGTCAGATTCGCCCCTTGGAGTCGATCATCGAGCACGCCCGGTCACGGCATCCCGGGCACTTGATCGAGGCCGAGCTGGAGCGGAAAGGCGGGCGTTACGTGTATGAGATCGAGCTGCTCGACGAAGACGGTCACGTAATCGAATTCTACTACGACGCGCAGACCGGAGAGCCGTTGGATACCGGAAGGAAATGGTAGCGCCGTGCGCGTACTGCTGGTAGAAGACGACGCTCATCTCAGCCAGCGCATTCGCCGGGAGCTGGAAGCGGCAGGCTATGCCGTGGACGTCACGGGAGACGGCGTGGAGGCGGAGTACCTCGGCGATGAGGAATGCTACGATGCGGTAGTGCTGGATCTTGGCCTCCCTGGGCGGTCGGGCTTGGAGGTGCTGGGCAATTGGCGGTCACGCGCCAACGGAGTCCCCGTCCTCGTGCTGACGGCACGGGACGCCTGGCACGAGAAGGTAGAAGGATTCAAGGCGGGCGCGGATGACTATCTCGGAAAGCCATTTCACGTCGAGGAGCTCATCGCACGCCTGCGAGCCATAATTCGCCGCAGACATGGACAGCCATCCGCCATGCTGCGATCCGGAGGCGTGACGCTGGACGAAGAACGCCAACGCGTACACACTGCGGAGGGCCGGGAGATCGAGCTCACGGGTACGGAGTTCCGCCTGCTGCGCTATTTCATGCTTCATCCCGGACGCACCCTCTCCAAATCGCAGCTGTCCGAGCACGTATACGACTTCGACTCGGACAAGGACAGCAACGTGATTGAGGTGTACGTCAATCGCCTCCGACAGAAATTGGGCAAACACCTGATTCGCACGCGCCGCGGACAAGGCTATGTATTCGAGGATGGCGGGGAATGAGCTCACTGCAGGACCGGCTCACTGCTGGGCTGCTGAGCACGCTGGTCGCGGTATTCGCCGTCCAATGGCTGCTGGTCAGCATCGCAATCGAAAAAATCACCGAGAATTACGTTACCTCGCGACTTGAGCACGAGATCGAGACCCTCCTCGTCGCTCTCGACGTGAGCGACCCAGGGCAACCGCGACTCGATATCGACCGGCTGAACTTCGTCTTCCGGCAGCCGTTCTCGGGCCATTACTATCGGGTCCTGGTCAGCGGTGAGTCGCTGCGCTCGCGCTCGCTGTGGGATCAGGAAATTGCGATTTCGGCGCTCTCAACCGGGGATGCCCGGGAGCTGCATATGAAAGGGCCGCAGCAGCAGCCATTGTTGGTTCTGGCGCGCGGCTTTCAAAAGAACGGGCTGGAGCTCACCATCGCGGTGGCCGAGGACCTTTCCCCGATACAGCGCGACATCACGGAATTTCAGGTCCGCTACGCCGTATTGACCGCAGCGGTGCTGGCCGCGCTCATCTTCATCCAGCGCACAATCGTGCGGCGCAGCCTGCGTCCCCTGCGCCGCACCCGCGCCGACTTGCGGGACTTGGAGCAGGGCAAGGTACGTAGGCTGGATGAATCCGCTCCCGACGAAATCAAGCCCATGGTCCAAGAGATCAATCGCCTGATCGCGGTCATCGTCGAGCGCCTGCGCCGGTCGCGCAACGCCGTTGGCAACCTGGCTCACGCATTGAAGACGCCTCTTACGGTGATCGCACAGATCTCGCAGGACCCCGCGCTTCGAGCCCACCGCGAGCTCAAACAATCCCTCGATGCCCAGGTCCACACAGTGCGCCGGCTGGTCGAGCGCGAATTGAAACGGGCCCGGCTTGCCGGGGAAGGGCCCGTGGGCTCGCGTTTTGTCGTCGAGCGCGAGGTGCCACCGCTGGCGCAGGCCCTGCGACAAGTCTATGCCGAAAAGACATTGGAGCTCGATATGGCCCTGCCCGAGCACCATGACTTCGCGGGCGACCGCGAAGACGTCCTGGAGCTTCTCGGGACGCTGCTGGACAACGCATGCAAATGGGCGCGCCGTCGTGTCCGCTTGACCGCAGACGAGGCGCCCGGGTTTTCCTTTCGGGTCGAGGACGACGGCCCAGGGGTTTCGGATGCGCAGCTCTCGGGCCTGGCCCAGCGGGGGCGCCGCCTGGATGAGAACATCGAGGGTCACGGCCTTGGATTATCCATTGCCGAGGACATCGTCGATCAGTACAAGGGAACAATCGAATACGGGCGCTCTCGGAGCCTCGGGGGATTCCAGGTCACCGTGCATCTGCCGCCCCAGCGCGCAGCCTCGTGAGCGGGGCCCAGCGCTCGGGCCGCGGTCAGCGCGCAGAAGGGTTGCGCGGCGGATGCGCCGCATGCCCTTCGACTTCGAGAAAATCGATACTGATCCGGTCCGGGGCGCTGGGACGGAACCTGCGATCGGCAAAGGACTGATGGTCGGGATGTACGCGGTAGCTCTCCACCACGGCAGGATGGGCAAAGCGCACGAGCCAGCAATATCGATAACCCGCCTCGGGCTGAAGGGCCTGCCCGGTGAAGACGTGACGCACTCCCGGGATCGCACCGAGCACAGCGGCACCCTCCCCCATCATGTCATGCACCGCTTCTTCGGTCGTGTTACTGTTGAACACGATCACGTGCTCAACCGGTTTCCACGGCCGGCACTCACCGAGAGACTGCAGTCCTCGCCCTGCCCCGCCCCATAGGCGGACAAGACGCGCGACCTCCTCGGTCACCTTGTCCCGAACCCCCTTCATGAGGGCCGCGTAACTGCGCTCCGAATACGCGGCGGAGTCGTACCGAAGACGTTCCGTGGCCACATCCGACAGCGCCGCACCGGCCTCGATCATCGCCACACCGTTTGCGGTCAGTGCCTGCAGGTGCTCATGGGAAAGACCGATGGCGTTGCGCAGTCTCAAGGGAACGTTGACCGCATGCTTGACGCGCTTGAGACGCTCAAAGTCCACAAACGCACCGCCGCGCCGCGCGGGTAAGGCAAGCGCCAGAAAATCGACCCCGGTTCGTTGCACATAGGCTGCCGCCTCCTCGACTGAGGCGGGTATGCCCTCGCCGGACTTTCGAGCGACATTCGCGTCATCGGTCCAGGCAATGTTTCCAGCGCCTCCGCCTGCCGCCATCCCGCAACCGTGTGCCACCTCGACCACATGCCGCATCTGTTCGATATGATCGTCCAAAGACGCCTTCCGGCCATCCACCGCAATCCCGTTACAGCCCGCGCGAGTGCTTCGCACCGCGGACTCATACGATGCACACCCATCCAGCAGGATTGCCACCGGGACGGCCGCGCGCTGGGCGGCGCCCTCCACTGCCGGCATGATGGAATCGAAGTCGGAGTGTTCGAACCGCGATTCGTTCAGGCTTAGAACGACCGGCGAATCGCACGATTCCGCGGCGGCGATGATGCCCGCGAGAAACTCCATCCCGAGCACATCGAAGGCCCCCACGGCGTAGCCGTTGCGATACGCGTGTCCGAGCATGTCGTGCATATCCACCAGAGCCATTGCTTTTTCCCTATGTTTGTACCTCGCCTCTATCGGCCGAGATCGATTCCAAGGATCTGCCGCCTCTCGCTGGAGAGCAGTGACAAAGGGTAACCCATGATCGGCGGATCGACCATCCCTGCACCGGCGCCAACCGGCCAAGCGCGGCCGGTCATCGTTGGAGCGCCGCTTTCAGTGGTCGGCGGCCAACAGGCTCAGGGCCTGCGTGTCGTAGCTGTAGAGCTCGGTGGTGTTCCGGGGAACGAGCTGCAAAACGCCCTTGCGCTTGAGCTCGGCCAGCACGCGGCTCACGCTTTCCTGGGTCACACCCAGGATCGCGGCCATCTCCTCGCCGTGCAGCAGTGCCACATGGCCGGGAGGCGCGTCGTCCTCCAGCTCAGCGAGAAAACGCACCAACCGCGCCACTCTCGCCTTGATCGAGCCCGTGGAGAACTGGGTGATCCACGTGTCCGCCCGCTGGATATGGCTGTACCAATGCTCGAAGAGGTGACGGTACAGATGCGAGCTGCTCGTGCCGAGCTCCTCGAGCACACGTAAAGGAACCCGGCAGAGCTCCACGCGATTGACCGCGGCGACGGTACCCTCGCAGGGTCGATCGAGAAAACGCTCGATGCCGAACGTGTCCCCTTTGCTGTACAGGCGCACGATGCGCTCGCTGCCGTCGGGCAGATACTGGCTCGCCTTCAGCAACCCGCGCCGCACGATGAACGCCGACTCCGCATGCTCACCTTCCCTGAAGATTACAGTGTCGACACCGCAGTACAGGGCCTCCACCGGCTCCAGGAGTCGTGCCAGCTCGGGCGCGGTCTTCAGCGATGGGTCGGTATCGAGCAGGCTGCGAATGCCACATTCCTGGCATTCCGTGCGCCCCGATCGAGAATGGTCGACACAAAGTGGGATCCGAGAGCTCAACTTATTGGCCATATGTTCCGTACAGATTCCCCGCAGTCGCCTTCCCACGGTTCATAACCCCGTGCAGATCACGGTCCACTGTAGCCGCGGCCTCGGCCGGTGGGCGAGGCCGGTACACGGTTATGATTTCACAAACCTTGGCCAACCGCTAGACGGGTCCGATGCGAGGAGAAGGCAAGGGCTTTCAGCCTTATCCGTGATGGGGGTATCCGGAGTGCGGCGGGAGAAACCGCCTCGGCAACGACGCCTCACAGGCGTATACAGGCTCCGGCGCGGACCGGCGGCTGGCCGGTCCGCGCCGATCGTCTTACGCGTAGCGCTTGCCGTGGAGCTGCTCAACGTTCTCCGCGGGGATCGACTGGAGATTGCCGTCACTTTCCACGAAGTCCAGCAATCGGGAAAGCGCGGCATTTTGGATTTGCCGCACCCGTTCACGCGTAACGCCGATGGCGTTTCCCACCTCTTCCAAGGTGGCACGCTCCTTGCCGTTCAGCCCAAAGCGCAGCACCACCACCTCGCGCTCTCGGTCGCTAAGCTCAGACAGCCAGCACAGGATGCTGGAACGGTCGCGCTCGTCCTGCAGCCGTTCGGCCGGGCCGGCGCTCTCGTCGACGATCAAATCCATCAGGGACTGTTCGCTTTCCGCGCTGAACGGGACGTCCAGTGAAGCCGTCTTGTTGTCCAAGCTCATCAAATGTTTGACGTCCTCGGGCTGCTCCTGGAGAATTTCGGCGACATCGTCCGGGGTCACCTCCTTCTCCTGTGCCTGGCTCAAGCGCCTGGCCGTGCGGTGATAACGATAGATCATCTTGACCACATGGATCGGCAGCCGGATCGTACGACTTTGGCTCATGATGGCCCGATCGATAGTCTGCCGGATCCACCAGGTTGCATATGTCGAGAAACGAAATCCCCTCTCCGGATCGAATTTTTCGACGGCCCGGATCAGGCCGAGATTCCCTTCCTGAATGAGATCCAAGAGCGGCAGACCGCGATTGACGTATCGCTTGGCAATCTTGACAACCAGCCGCAGATTGCTCTCGATCATCCGCTGGCGAGCATGATGATCCCCCTTCTGCACAAGCCGGCCATAGTAGACTTCGTCCTCGGCCGTGAGCAATGGGTGGCGCCCAATCTCTCGCAGGTAGATGCTGGCGGCATCGGGCTCGCTACCGCGACCCGCATCACCGTCGTCTGTATCTTGCCCCTTGGCGGCGCTTTCCGCACCCACATCCGGATCAATGACCTCTTGTGGTTCTTTGACACCTTGTTCAATGTTGGCGCCCATACAAGTTCCTTTCGCTCCAATCGTCGCAGGATACGTGTGCCCTGACCCATCCGGCGGCCTTTGGCCCGCCCCTTGATCACCAGGACTGCGGATTACGCGCGGGACTGCCCGCCCGCTCGTGGCACTCATCCTAGGGATGGCCTCGGGTCGAATCATTGACATTTCGCAATAATTCGCCAGCTTTTCCGGTTACCGAGCCGGGCAGGCGGCTCGAACGGCCGGCGCCATCCTATGTCGTTGATATGACAACGATCTCTTGGCTGATCGCGCGGGCGTGAAACGTGACTCGTTTCACAGTTTCGGGGGCAGATACAGGGAAAGGCGAGGATGGAGCCGGAAACCCGGCTGCCACCCCGCGGAAGCGAAGGACACACTCCGGCCGAGCACACAGCCCGGACCCTGAGGGGGGCCATTAGCACAGGCGCCCAAGAGACCACGAACCGCTACAGTCCCGCTCTTGGTAACCCGACAGTTAAATGAATAGCGCCGTAGAAACGAGCGAAATACTGAAAATCGCGGCGTTTGGCTTGGATAGGACACTTGCGGCTGGATCGCACCGCCGTGGGATCGAGGACAGGGGGCTTTGCGAAGGGGCGTGCGAGCGGAGCAGGGACAGCGCAGCGAGCGTAAGCGGCGTTTATGCCCTTTAGGGTGCAAAGCCCCCTGTCCTCGATCGCTTTATGCAATGATTGGGGTAATTGGCGGATGGGCGACCGGCTGTCTACGGACACCTGGCTTGCCATGCCGCAAGTCGCGCGCGAAACGGCCAACCGGGGCGTTCCCTTTCCATAAGGGACAACTACAGGATGAGGGGATCGGAGAGACTCGGCAAGTTGGTTCATTGCGATCCCCGCCCCGGCTCTCTCCCGCAAGCACAAAGAGGCCACGGGACAACAGCGGCCGCGTGCGATCTATATCGGCGCATCCGCCAGGCGCGCCGTGATACTTCCGCGCGATGGTGCTACTGTAGCCATGGGCGCGCCGACCTGGTCGGATACTAAGATGCCGGCGCGACGGCTTACACTCACCAGTGAGGAATACGGAATGGACTACGCACACGGCCCCAGCGACCGCTCGTTCATACCGCTCGCCATCGCGGTCATGACAATTTCGGATACGCGCACCGAGAAGACCGATAAATCCGGCGCATTGCTCGTGGAACGGATAACCGCGGCCGGCCACAACGTGGCAGAAAAATGTATTGTGCCGGATGACATCTATCATATTCGCGCCGTGGTTTCACGCTGGATCGCCGAGCCCGACATACAGGTTATCATCACTACCGGTGGCACCGGGATCACGGGACGCGACGGCACTCCCGAGGCCTTAAGCGTTCTCCTGGACAAAGAGATCGAGGGTTTTGGCGAGCTCTTCCGAGCGATCTCCTATGAAGAGATCAAGACCTCCACTTTGCAGTCCCGGGCGCTGGCGGGCGTCGCGAACGGCACATGCATATTCGCCATCCCCGGCTCATCGGGCGCCTGCCGCACTGCGTGGAACAGCTTGATCCAGCAACAGTTGGACTATCGTACGCGGCCCTGCAACCTCGTCGAGTTGATGCCGCGCCTCATGGAAGGATAATCCGCACGGCACGGGCGCACCCCGTTCTGGTCCCCCTTACGGCGCCGTTGTCGGCCCCGTTCATATCGGTTAGATCTGCTGGTACAATGGGCTTCCAATCACCGCCGCCGCTGAACGCCCGTATAACCTCACGGCGCGACCCGCGGGGGGTTCCGTCGGAAACGGTCCCGCGCATTGGACCAGATCCCCCGCGGCGCGAACAGTCGTTCCCGGCACGCGCCCTGGAAATCAAGAAAGAAAACAAGAACGCAGCGACATGCGAGCCCACATCCACGCACCCGTATTCCTCACCTCATCCGGCCTTGTTCTTGCCTTCGTCTTGTTCGGCTCGATATTCACCGAACGTACCGCGGCAGCCTTCAGCGCGATCCAGGAATTTATCATCGTCAATCTAGGCTGGTTCTACATCGCCGCAGTAGGCCTCTTTCTGCTATTCGTGGTCTGGCTGATGCTGAGCCGCTACGGGGACATACGCCTCGGCGGCGACGATGAGCGGCCGGCGTACAGCACGGCAACATGGTTTGCCATGCTGTTCTCCGCGGGAATGGGCATCGGGCTGCTGTTTTTCAGCGTTGCCGAACCCGTCATGCACTTCGAGGACCCGCCGGGCGGCGCGGCCCCCGAAACGCTACAGGCGGCCAAGAGCGCGATGATGGTCACATTCTTCCATTGGGGGCTCCATGCGTGGGCGATCTACGTCATTGTCGGACTGGCGCTGGCCTATTTCGCGTACCGGCATGACCTGCCCCTGACTATCCGCTCCGCATTCTATCCCTTGCTGGGCCGGCATATACATGGGACGTTCGGAAACCTCATCGACATTCTGGCGGTCTTTGGCACGCTTTTCGGTATTGCCACATCCCTGGGCCTCGGCGTCATGCAGATCAACTCGGGATTCGCCGCCTTGGGGGTAATGGACGTATCGGTCACCACTCAGCTGTTCCTGATCGCAGCGATCACGATTGCGGCTACCGCGTCTGTGGTAAGCGGGCTTGACCGCGGTATCCGCCGCCTCAGCGAGCTCAATATCCTGTTGGGCACCGCCCTCATGCTATTTGTATTGCTGGCCGGACCCACCGTCTTCCTGATCAGCAGCCTCGTCCAATCAATCGGCATCTACGCGCAAAACCTGCTGCAAATGACCTTTCGCACGGATGCCTTTATTGGGACCGAGTGGCAGGGAAGCTGGACCATGTTCTACTGGGGTTGGTGGATCTCGTGGTCTCCGTTTGTCGGAATGTTCATCGCGCGCGTCTCTCGCGGCCGCACGATTCGCGAGTTCATAGTCGGCGTGCTGCTTGCACCGACGCTTTTTGGATTTCTGTGGCTTGTCGTCTTCGGCAACACCGCGTTGCACGCGGAGCTTTTCGGAGGCGGGGGGATCGTGGAGGCGGTCGATGCGAGCGTTCCGAGCGCCTTGTATGTGATGCTGGAGGGGCTTCCGTGGGCGGCGATAAGCTCCGCAATCGCAACCATCGTGATCGCGGTCTATTTCATCACCTCTTCGGATTCCGGCTCGCTCGTGATCGATATCTTGACCTCGGGCGGCCACCCCAACCCGCCTCTGTGGACGCGCGTATTCTGGGCACTCACCGAAGGCGCCGTCGCCGCGGTGCTCCTGGTCAGCGGCGGGCTTGCCGCCCTTCAAACGGCCGCGCTTACCACGGCCCTGCCGTTCACGGCGGTGTTGCTCATTATGTGCTGGAGCCTGGTGAAGGGGCTGCGTGCCGAACCGGGTGTGCGCCCGGTCCGTCTTGGAGGGGAGATCGGTGATAGACTAAAGCCGCTTCCCCAACCTGGTACCCTCGCCGGCATCCGGCCCGCCAGCCCCGGCATCCAGAACCGAGTGGAGCAGCGCATGCAAAACTGGCGTCAATATCTGCGGGACATGCTACGGCGCAAACCCGCGCGACGGCCGGGCGTATCGATAGACGAAGCGCGCGGTCAGGTGGAGAGTCTATTCGAGCATCAGGTGCTCCCGGCCTTCCGCGAGCTCAAGGAAGAGCTCGAGCGCCATGAGCGCCAGGCAAAAATCGATCGCGGCCCCGGCTACGCCTCGTTGACGGTGTACCACCAAGGTGAAGAAGAGTTCTCCTACGCAGTTCGCGGGCACATCTATCATAAGATGTCCTACGCCTTCCCTGAGTTCGGCGGGGAAGACACGGAGCCCCGCTTCTCGCATGCCGAGATCGTGATGCACGGAGAGACCAAGGACCGCGAGCTGACCGACCTTACCCAGGATAGCCTCATCGAGGACTTTCTCGCGGAATACCGCAAGTGGATGGGGTGGTAGACTCGCGGCCTATCCGCCGCGATGCCACGTCGTTGCGCCGTGGGCGACCAACCTCTCGATGGTCTCTAGAAGAGCCGCCGAATCGATAGGCTTGCGCATAAAGCTTCGAATCCTCAAGTTTTTTGCACTTTCGCAATCGATGCGCGTGCTATAGCCCGTACAAAGCACGATCGGGAGATCGGGCCGTACACTCAGCATCCGAGACGCCAGCTCCTCACCGGTCAGTCTCGGCATAGTCTGATCGGTAACGACGAGGTCAATCTCCTGGGCCCTGCGCCCGAAATCCTCCAGGGCCGTCTCCGGATCCGTATGCAGCGTAACGTCGTACCCGGCGTCCTCGAGCAATTCACGCAGATAGCTGCCGACCGACACCTCATCATCCACGACCATGATATGTCCGCCAGCGGACTGGTTCCTGGAATTCGACACGTATGGCCTGGGCTTGCACTCCCCCACTTGCTCGGTCGCAGACGGCAACAGCACGTGAAATGTCGCACCAAACCCGCGGCGGCTATCGACCACTACATGCCCGCCGTGCTCGTGCACGATTCCGTGTACCACCGAAAGGCCCATGCCTGAGCCCTTGCCGACATCCTTGGTTGTAAAAAAGGGATCGAATATCCTCGACAAGAATTCCTGATCCATGCCCTCTCCGGTGTCCGATACCGACAGCTCCACGAAGTCACCCTCACCGCGCACATGGCATGAGGTGCATTCATAGGCAAGCCCCCTTCGTGAACGTATCGCGATACTGAGCCTGCCGCTGTCATCCATCGCATCCCGTGCGTTGATGCACAGATTCATTACTACCTGGTGCAGCTGCACGGGATCCATCCGTACGCACGGGAGCCCCTGTTCGAAATCGGTGGTCAACTCTATGGATGTGGGCAGCATCGACCCGAGCATCTTCACGACCTCCTTGACCATCGGCGCGATATCGAGCGGCTGCGGCGAGCTCGCCCCCTGTCGGCTGAACGTCAGCATCTGGCCGATCAGGTCGCGGGCGCGTTCTCCCGCAGTTTTCACCTCACTCAGGTACGACCGGATCTTGTCCTTGGGTTTGGAGTCCATGTTGGTTATGGCGAGCTCCGTGTAACCGAGAATACTTGCCAGCATATTGTTAAAATCGTGGGCGATCCCCCCGGTCAGTTGCCCCAGCGCCTCCATTTTGCGCGCCTGTTGAAGCTGCTGTTGCAGCTGGGCCCGCTCGGCCTCCGCCTTCTTCTGCGCCTCCATATCCTGGATGAGCATTGCATTCTGCTTGTCCAGTCTCTCGGCACGCCTCTCCAAGGTCGACATCATGGTATTGAATGCCCGACTCATGTTCTGGATCTCCCAAGGCCCGTTTGGATGGGCACGCACTCCGGAGTCCCCGTTTTCCGCACGCCGCATGAGGCCGGACAGCTCATTCAAAGGCCGCGTCAGCCTTGAGGTAAGCCACAACATCAACAGGAGCAATACGGTCGCGGCAGCGAACATCCCCACAAAGTTCTTAACGAACATGTCTCTGCGCAACGCATAGAGCCCGCTCTTGTCCACTACGACGCGCACCCAGCCGAGAAACTCCGGCTCATCGGCCTCGAGGACGAACGGAGACCGATACCGCTCTTCCTCCGGGAAGTCGCTGAACACGGGCGCAAGAAAGTGCCATGCGGACGGCGTCTCCTCCATCCATGCCTTCGGCGTGGTTATGGTCCGGCCGCTGATTTCCGGGACCGCTCCTCGCACCTCCCCGCGATTCAGCAGGACCTCCCTCGACCTGTCATAAATCGCCACATTCACCACACCCGGAAAACCCAGCGTCGTGCTTGCAGCCTCACGAGCGTTGTCGCCTTGTCCATACAGCAGCGCGAGCGTGCTCTGGCGCGCGAAACTCGTGGTAATCTGGAAACCCTGATTCACCAGCTTGCTTCGGACCTCTTCGCTGGCCGACCAACTGTTGATCAGCCCTCCAAGTGCCGCGACACACAACACGCCTACACCGAACAACAGGGTCAACAGGTGTTGGAAACGCCACCCCGCGGACGCCTTGCGGTGGTTACTCTGGTCTTCGTTCATCGCGATCTTCTGGACTCCGGGAATGTGAGATCGACGTACGGGCTGCCTCGGGGATCAAAGTCGATCCTCAGGTGATCAGCGGTCCGCACGTTCACCGCAGTGCGCAAGTCGCGCAGCGGCATCACCTTCTTGCTCGTGCATCCGTCTGTTGCGCAAAGATATGCCAGCTTCCCCAGGCGTCGTCCCAAAGCCAGGTTGTCCGGATACACGGAGAAGAGCACGCCGTTCTTTACATACGCCGGCTGACTCGAAAACGTGACCAAGCGATTCAACCACGCGTCTTTCAGGATCAAGGGAAGCACATTTTTCGAATCCACAGTAACGGAATCCTGCAGCAGCCATAGCGCCGAGGTATCCGGATCCATCGTTTGCAGAGTCTCCCGGTAGAGCACCAATGCACTGCGAAGGTCCTTGGCCTCCAGCGCGTGCAGATCCAATCCCAATCGATCGGCGGCCCGTTGGGCATCGCGTACCAGCCGACCGTTCTGCTTCGGATTGAAAACAACGGTGACGGATTGAACGGCCGGCATGAAGTGCTTCAACCTGCGGAATAGCTCTACCGAATCGGGCACCAGGCTGATTGTCGGCACTGAAGTCGGCTCGCCGGGCGACAGCACAACGGCGCCTGCGACTACCGACCTCCCCGATGCATGGTCGCGGATGACGCGCAGGCCTTGTCGTCCTAGGCCGACCAGTGCCCTGCACTGCGGAACGGACACATCGGATTCCTCACGAACGGGGTGCCGGCGTACCAGCCATGGAGAGCCTTCCGTGACGCCCTCGACGATTTGCTCGAGCACACTTCGATACGGTTCGCGCACCTCGGGATAGATCACGCCGATACAGTCCTCGCTGGCCACGGCCGGCCCCCACAGCCACATGCTTAGGACCAGCCACGGGATCAGCAGCGCGCTCCGTGTTCGCTTGTTGCCTTGATTGTTCAAGCCTATTCCATGCTTGTGTTGATACTCACCGCCCCATCAATGGGTTCCGATTGCGAGTCAGGCAAGCCAAACAGGATGGTACCGTCAGCACGCAGCCGCCCCAGCCCGGCGGTGATTGCGCTAAAAGTAATACCGGACCTCCCCAAAGACCGCACGCCCCGCAAGTGGAAGGTCATTGGGAATCGGGGCAGCGAGATCGCCCTGCGGGCTCGGCTCGCGGGCCTCGGCATCGAAGAGGTTTTTCACGATGAGGGCGAGATCCCAATCCCGCTTGACCCGTTCCCGGCGGACCACGAGATCCACGAGGGTATAGTCATCGATCTTTGGCCGGCTGTCTCCCGGGGCGCGGCGCCGGTCCATGACGCGGTTTGCCTGGGCGGTGAGACTCCAATCGGGCCGGAATTTCCACGTCGCCCGCATATAGAGCTGATTGCGCGGCGCATTACCTGCCGGTGCCCCTGCGGTCTCGTTCGTGGACTGCTGGTGCGCGTAGTTTGCGATGAGCTGGAGCTTGCGAAACGGCCTCCAGTCCACCTCCATCTCCACCCCAGCGCCGGTTTGCTCACCGACGTTCCGGGCCGTGCGGGTGGTTCCGCCGGGGTCGGCAACGAACACGATGATGTCATTCCATTCGTACGAAAACATGTTCAATCCAAGCTTCAGGTCATTCGCAGGGCGGTAGTCGAACGCCAATTCCATCGTCTCCACGGTCTCGGGATCGAGATGGCGGTTGCCGAGCACCACCGGGTTGTTGATATTTCGCATCTCGGCGAATGAGGGTGCGCG
>JABAHQ010002230.1_pt1 | contig 128561 bp, 118 predicted proteins | sample 7062091 | NCBI WGS metagenome assembly JABAHQ01 (sample SAMN14534359, study PRJNA622989) | marine sediment metagenome | biome: marine biome [ENVO:00000428]; feature: marine pelagic biome [ENVO:01000023]; material: deep marine sediment [ENVO:00002113] | place: India: Gulf of Kutch | collected...
CGATCTCCTCGACAATATTTACCAAATTAGAGGACACCTGACGAAGGAACATATCAGTACTCTCGAGTTCTTTCTCAAGTTGTTTGTGTCTTTCTATCAGGTCTGATAATTTCTCCATCATTTCTTGATCATTTGACATGGGTCTCCCTCTTAACTATTATCCAACTAGTTTTAAATCCTTTTACCCGTTGTCACTTCCCAGTGAAATCCAATCACTTGATCTACTTTGTCCATATATCCTTTTTAAGACTTCCATAGAGGCTATTTCATAATTTGTACAGCCCACACCACCCTAAAAGATTTTAGTTAAGGTAAACTTAATACCAACAACTTTTCAGTCATGAGAATGAGTTTTTAAGTCCAGCTCTTCTAGTTTTCAGAAATAGTTATTCCGGAGGCTAAGAGTGAAACCATTAAATATAAGGCAAAAAATGATAGTGAAAGCGTTCTTATTGATTTGCGTCTTTTTCTTAGTAGGTCTCTCCCCTGTGACGACCGTTACCTCACTTTCAGACACAAACATGGACATGGAAGCGTCCTCAAATTCAATTCCTACTTTTGCGTTCTTCAACGGGAACGTGACAAGAACGGAAAGTGATTATTCTGAATTAAAGAGCAGCATTACATCAAGAGGTTTCGATTACAAGACGGTAGGACAAATAAACTCCTATGAAACATTAGTGGGAGTGGACGTTCTCATAACACTCGGTTTAGAAAAAATGGGGGGGACAGGATTAAACCTGTCTTTGGTTGAAAAGTTTTTACGTGAGGGGGGATCTCTCCTTTTCGCTCCAAGCTTTAAAGTGCCTCTTGCTGCCGAAAATCTCCTTGAACTCATTGGACTGAATACTACTTCTACCCTTGTGGAACATAATGTAACAGGAAAAAAAGAAGTAGTCCTTTCCAACACGTGGAATAAAACTAGCTATCTCTATGATGAGGTTTCTAACATTACCTTTGTCAACGGAACCATGATTAAAGGAGCAGACGATGATCAAAAACTTATTAACTTTACTATTAAAAAGCATCCCACTCTTTGGGGAAACAATACTACCATCTTGGAGAGGAGGGAAGATGACGAAGAACTCACAGGTACCAACCTAACCCTCGTATATGAATGTGAGCTTTGGTCAGGGGGACGAGTGGTTGTTTTGCCATCCTTTTCAATTGTCTTAAATGAGTTCCTTACTGATAACCAACAATTCGCTACAAATGTTATCAACTGGCTAGCGAAAAGAAACAATCTCATTATTGAAAACTTTGAGGTTCATCCTAACAGAGTCAATCTCGAATCAGAAAATCCAGAAATAACTGTAACTTTTAAACTAACTGACGAAAACGCTCTTCCTATTAAGGTAACTAATCTTACCGTGATCTTAGAGCGCCTAGGAGAAACAATAAATGCATCAAACGTTAGCACGAGCGAAACACCAGATAAGGCCACTCACCTCCAGCTTCCTTCTAATATAAAGCCTGGACTTGTTTCCGTGTTCGCCTATGCGTATAAACCATTCTATGGGTTTTCATGGTCCAATAAGTTGGAAATCACCCTCTATAAAAGTTGGCTTTCTCAACCGTCCCTTAGGAGTAAGGTTATCTTGGGCCTATGCTTTACAGTGCCAGGAATTATCTCTCTATTCTTCATACTTAAGAGTCTTCCAGAGTACCGGGCCAATAAAAAGACTTTGAAGGAGTTAGAAAAAGAGACAACAGAGCGTTGAAACTTGCTTTGGCATCCTGTACAAGTTTCCTAAACGTGTTAGCTTGTCAGGAAGAATTAAGACTTTTCTTCTCTTTTCTTCCTTATCTCTCTAAGCACTTCAGAAATCTTCTCAGGTTTCTCTTTTCTCTTTTCCTTTCTCTTCCTACGGAAAATGGAAACTACCGAGCCGATAATTCCTACGATTCCAAGAGAAAGGAAGACATAGCGGGGGTCGACGGTTTCTTTTTCCTCGTCTCCCTTCTGCCTCAACAGCCAGCTTAAAACATTCGCGAAAAATACCTTATTGTCAGCCATGTTAATCCAAGGTTTCTTAAGTGGAGACGAACAATTGGTAAACGCCCTCCCAAAGCCAAGTGCGGTAATGTACCCCTCTCCTACAGATCCAGTGGAAAAAAGGGGGAGCTTTCCTCTTTTTACAATAGAAGAATTACTGACTGAAAAAGATTGAGGAGGAGCGTATATTTTACTGACGTTTCCCTCCTTTGTGATCGTAAGGGATGAGGATCGAACACGAATTCTACGAACTCCGTTAAAGAACTTCAAAGCTGAATCAGATGCTAAGGTCTTAGTTAATGAGAGCAACGTTCCATTCACAATCAAGTCATCACTTCCAGTTTGCATATAATTCTGTACAATATCACCCTTACCATTAGTAATAGAAAAGTTAAAGCCTGCAAAATTGATAAACGTGTTTAGGCTATGCAAATCAGGAGTTACGGATTCCGAGTACGGAAGGCCTAAAACAAATAAACTTCCTCCTTCATTAACGTAACTTCTTACAGCTCTTAGCTCACCAGCAGAGAAAGATCCCCCTTCTTGAATTGCAGGAAGGATGAGCATATCCGTCAAAGACAAGATACTATCATTTAATTCTCCATTAATTTTTTTTACGTCTATGGGGGTTCTCAGAGTCTCCTCGGTAAATGAGAGCGCCTCCGTTAATTCTTTATATCCAAAGATCTCGTTATGTCCCTCATCAATTAAAATAAGGGGAGGACTCTCGTCTTCTGTTGATTGTAGAGTCGTTTTGTCGTGTTTATTCTGTACTCGTGGTGTTAATTCCCTAGTGAACGGTAAACTAAGTAACAGGAGGAAGACAACAAAAAATTTCACTTTTCTTCTCAAAGTTTCTCCCTCCTTGAGGAGTAAGGAACATCATAACGGTTTACTATCCAACGTGCTTTTCCACGAGTTTACCAAGGATTCTTGCTTTTCCTCCAGTGGACTTTGCAAGAATACGTCCACAGACAGAACACTTCACTTCGTTAGACGCATGAGAAAAGATTACCTGTTTAGAGGTACAGTCAGGACATTCAACAGTCAAAAATTTCGATCCTGGCAATTTTTGGGATATTCCTGGAAGTTCAAGTGACTCTTCGTTTTCCATCTTCCTCACAATTTTCTTTCACAGCTTGTGCGATTCAAGGTCTTAAGAGTTTTTAAACTATCCCCAGATCTTTTTACAAATGTAGGTTCTCCTAATAAGTAAGTAGATATTATAAAAGTGTAGGAGAACAACAAGAAGGTCAGATAAGTGCAAATTTCCTCATCAATAGGAGGATCACCTTTTCATCATCCCTTTCGAGAAAAGGTTCAGAAACGAATTTTAAATTTTAGAATTGTGATAATAAATTAGTTACTGAAAGAAAATGGAGAAAAGAGTCGCTCTTTCGAAACTTAAAGAGTTAAAGAAAAAGAAAAAGAAGGACCAAAAGGAAGACGTCGACTTCCCTGAAGAAGCACTCAGAGTAAAGTCCATGGATGCCGCAGGCGTCTACAGGAGAGTATCCCAAAAAGCTAAGGACATAGCCTCGAAAATAATAGAAGGGACTGAACCTATCTTCACGGTTCCAAGTCGCTCTGAAGATAACATAATGTTCGACAACGTTTCAGAAACCGTACTGATGGGGAAAAAACATAAAAAAAGAAGATTCCTCTCTATACGCTCTTCTAAGAAATTTTCTATGACAGCACGCGTACTCGCCATCATTTCAGAGCTATTGAAAGAGAATATTCACGCAACTAAAAGAGAAATCTACTATAATGATGTCAAACTCTTTGAAGACCAAAGAGAAAGCGATAAAATACTGGAAGATGTTGCATCTTTGTTACAAGTCGACAGAAATTCGTTGAACGTCGTTGCTAGTGCGAAAGGTTCTGTAGTAGGACGGTTGACCTTTAAAGAAGGAGGGGATGAAATTAATTGTCAGAAAATGGGGAGTGGCGGAAAATCTATTTCCCCCCTTATTGATACCATCACTGATATCGAAAGCGATGCTGAATTTATTCTTGTAATAGAAAAAGATGCTGCCTTCCTACGCCTCTCTGAAGACCGTTTTTACGATCGGTATCCCTCGATCCTAGTCACAGGAAAGGGTTTCCCCGATCTTGCCACCCGGATGTTTTTAAAAAAAATAGAGAAAGAATTAGAGCTTCCAGTCCTGAGTTTAGTCGACAGTGATGCATATGGCGTCCATATCCAACTTATTTACGCAGTGGGTAGTAAAAGTATGAGCTACCAAACGCCCTTTCTTACCGTACCCGAAATTAAGTGGCTTGGTGTACGGCCTTCTGATCTTGATAAATACGACATTCCAAGAAGTGTACGGTTATCTATGAGTGATAACGATGTAAAACGAGCGAAGAATCTCCTAGACGAAGCGTTCATTAAACAACGTCCAGAATACCAAAAAGAACTAAAGCTGATGCTTAAAAATAAGGAAAAAGCAGAAATTCAGGCGCTAGCGAGTAAAGGCTTCCGATACCTTAGCGAAGAATACTTACCCACTAAACTTGAAACGGGTGACTGGATTTAACTGTTTTACAAATGTTCTGAGTTTGGAATGTAATAAGAGAATGCGCCAGGCGGGATTTGAACCCGCGACCTTCAGCTTGGGAAGCTGACGTCCTACCACTGGACTACTGGCGCTCTTAGTGAGTATTAATTGTAAATTACTTTATTTAAGAAGCAACATAAGGTGCTATGTCACGAACAGAACTCTCACTTCCTTTGAGTACTGGAGTTGTGACTTCCAAACTGAAACAGCCCACGATAATTACCTTCTTCATCGTTTTCACTCGCCTACTCTGCTCCCTACGTGGGGATCACCAGCGTGACACGGGCATGACTTTGGTCGTACCCCTGCCTAGTTATCAAAAGGGACACATTTCTGTTATAAAGGTTTCGCCCATTCATGCCCCATCTATCAAAGAAAGGAGGGGAATTCTCAGCACTTCACGTTAAAATTGCTAAGTAGATGTCTTTTGCTTACCACTTCTTGTGCATACCTCCAAAACGTCACTTTTTTAAAACGGCTTTAGCGAGAAAATCAAAGTACTCACGGAAGTCTTCATAGTAACTAGGTATTTCACTATAGAGGAAGTCCTCACCATCTATCTCTTCTTTAATTTTCCCCTTATACTCCCTAACCATGTCAAGTGACACCTCTGTTGGTTCCTCCTTTATCAAATTGACTGAGTGACCGACGAGCAGAAGAGAAACCTTATGGTTAGTGAAGTTACAGAACTCACTGACGTATGTAAGAAGGTTCTCCAAGCTATTTTTATTCGTAAATTCAAAAACAGCTATGCCTGCTTTTGCATTTTTGTAAAGTTCTTTCCTCATATTTTTAAAACCATCATCCTGAGACACTTCTAAAAGAAGAAAGCGTATTAGACTGCTTCCCTCGCGATACTGGTACTCCTTCTGAGAAATTCTCGCTCCTTCTCGAATATAGCCGATTTGATCCTTTCCGATCTTTTTGGTAAATTTCAGCTTCGCAGAGGGATCCCCCAACACGGGTATTCCCGTGACAAGGATATTTGTAGACATTTCCATCCCCATAGATCTGGTTTCATTCATTAAGTTTGGAAAAGTAAGAAAGATTTTTCAATGTCATTGATTACAGGAAATCTATGCTATAAGGTTTGATCGTCCACTAAAAATCTTCAAAAAGAGTGTTCGCCTTAATCCTCTCCTTATTTTTACCTTAAGTCACGCAGTTAGACCTCGTCCTTTAGGGATAGATCATCCTCACGTACCTTGAATATGACAAGGAACCAGTTCCAAGAAGGACAAAAAGCAAGTAAGCTCGAAATCCTTAGGCGAGGAGAGTTTAGTGGCGTTGTGGCTGTGCCATTGAGAATAAGGGGCATTTCCTTGTGAAAGGAGTTAGTGTAGGTAATGTGCCTAATCTAGCCTTCTCCTAAACCCTCTTCTATAAGAGGGGAGTGGTCACTCTTTAGAAGTAAAATAAGACGACGTTCGGGAGGAGGGGGAGACCCCACTACTGGAAATCTCTTAGGAGGCAAAAGTTTAAGAGGTTTTTATACGGTATTACTCCTTAATAACTTACCAAAGGTATACTAATTTATTCTCCTAACTATACCCAAGGTGTAACCGATGAAGCTAGAAGAGATAATTACGAACAAGATAAAAGAAAAGGACATTTTGAGGGGAATTTCAGAGGGAGAACGACTAGATGGTCGTAAACCTCTTGAATATAGGGATATCCACATCTTCCCAAATTTAATAGAACGGGCAGAAGCATCTACGTTAGTTTCAATGGGAAAAACAAAGGTTCTTGTTGGTGTGAAACTAGAAATAGGCGAACCGTTCCCCGACCAACCCGAAAAGGGAGTTTTCATGACAAACATGGAATTATCGCCTATTGCCTCACCTGTATTCGAGTTAGGGCCACCTTCTGATTATGCAGTTGAACTGAGTAGGGTCATAGACCGGGGAATTAGAGAATCAGAAATGATTGATCTCAACAAGCTATCGATAGTTCCCAGCGAGAAAGTATGGCTGATCTTCATCGACATTTATCCGTTAGACAATGATGGAAATTTAATTGACGCCTCCACTATCGCTTCCGTCGTTTCGCTCTACAATACCATAATGCCGAAGATAGAAATTGAAGGAACCAACGTCACTGTATTGGAGGAAAACGCTGGTCCTCTTCCCTTAGATGGTTTAGTAACTTCCGTCACTTTTGCTCAGAAAGATGATTACAGAGTAGTCGATCCAACGTACGCAGAAGAAAATATAATGGATACAAGATTTACTATTTCATTTACGGGAGAGAGTGAGGTTTGTGCAATCCAGAAAGGAAAAGAGGGGGAAGTGTCTCCCAAAAAGATAAAAGAATTTACAGAAATTGGCCGTGAAAAAGCAGAAGAACTTAAAAACATAATTTCAGAACCCTTATCAAGAGAACCAAAAGAATATAAAACCGTTGCTGAAATTTTTAGAGAAATGAAGGGATAGCAATGCCGAAAAAGAAAAAAAGTGGAGTAAAAAGATATGGCCCTCGCTATGGACGAAAGCCAAGGAAAGAAGTGCAAGAAATCGAAGAAAAGAAAAAGAAGTCATACCGATGTCCTATGTGTACGAAGAAATCATTAAAGTGGAAAAGCTTTGGTGTTTGGGAGTGTGATTCCTGTGGTTTACAATTAGCTGGTGGAGCTTGGACCCCTCTAACGGAAACAGGTGAAGCCTCCCTTAGAGCAGTGAGAAGGGCAAAGATGGGCAAAGAGATCGAGTGAGAGCTCTCTGTTTCACTTATTCTTGGTGTTCTCATCTATCTTTTAGAGGGGAGTTTCGGATCTCTGCTTCAGGAGGAGGACGTCACTATTTAAGGAACAATCTTTACGTTTTTCTCGTCATAACTCCCCCATTTCTGTAGAGGACAACTGATCTCATCCAATTTCATAAATCAGGGGACTGGGATCATCCTGTAAGATCTTTTTGATGGTTCCTGTAACTTTTTTGGAGTGGTTGTTTCCCTCTATTCTTCCGCCTCGGTAGAACTTTGGAGGTTCTCCTATCAACATTCTTGCAATGTCCCTTCTGGGATCATGAAACACCACTAAGCTGATATAGTTTAATCTTTCGACGAGTAAATCTTCTAAAAAATCAGCGATACGGGTAAGTTGATTTACTTTCAATAGAAAATAGCTTTTCAGTACCTCATTAGAGATGACAATAAAGAAGCTTCCCGTCACGCCTGAAAACGCACATTTCCTTTTTAAGAAAGAGTAGGTTGAGTAAACCCGATCATATTCCCTCGTAGCTTCTTGCACTATCCCAAGAAGGACAAAATTTTCAAAATGCTGCCCGTCATGTACGGTAGTAAGTTTTGAGACAAGGGGGTATCCCGCTATTCGTAGAAGTTTTACCTTTGTATCTTCTTTCAAAGTCATTTGGAGTTCTTCTTTGAGGAATTTTCCATGACTCTCGAGTTCTTCCCAGAAGGACTCTCCGTTGAATGGCTCGTAAAGATCTGGATGAAGTAAAAGCCAGCTTCCTTTTTCATCATAGGAATGGATTAAAGCTAGCGTTTTCCCTCCACTAATGATGTGTCGTAGCTTAGATTCAAAAAGATCATAATCTGTACTTGCATTAAGTCGTAATTCGTTCATATCCATCCATGGGCTTTTTGACCTAGTTTCAAGGATCATTTGAAGGAACATAACCTTTTCCAAGCTTCTCGTCATCCTCACACAGGATGACTGGATCATCAACTTCAAGAATGTGATTGAGGTGATACATACCTTCCCCTCTGGGCAATGTCTTTAGCTCTCTGAAGAATCTTCTTCGCATCAGTGGAACTTTTCACGTATCCTCTCTTAAATGCGGTAAAGTAACTCTCAAATTCTTCGTGATGTACACTTAGTAAGGCCCCCCTCAACACTCTAATTTCTTCGCCTTTGCTCTCTAATTCTGAAGAAAAATAGCCTAATCCAAAATCTATCAATAAAAGCGTGTTGTTTGGCGTTACAATAGCATTGGAAGTGGTTAAATCACCGTGAATTATATGTTCATTATGCAACATACCTGTGAGGACCCCAAGTTGCCCCATTAGCTTTTTTTTCAAGTTTTTTTCCGTTGTAGGGTCAAGTAAAAGCTTTTTCAACAAAGTTCCTTTCACATACTCCATGATAAGAGTATACTCTTGGGGCCAAACTGCCATGACGACTGGTGTTGGGACTCCTGCTCTTTTTGCCTGAAAGAGAAGTTTTGCTTCCGAACGGCTTCTTGCCTCTCGTAAACGGCGATCTAACTGTTCAATGCGATAAGATTTAGGATGCCTCACCTTTTTAATGGCCTTCTTTCCAAAGAAATCCTCGACATACAGATACGCTTCTGCACCTTTTTTAATCAATCCGTTCTTCGGCAAGTTTTAACGGCCTCCTTCTCATAAATTGAACTAAGCTTTTTTAAGAAGCGTTTGAACTTAGAGTTACAAGGGAGAAACATAGTGAAACAGAAATGGATCCTAGGGATTGAATCTACAGCAGATGTCTTTGCTATTGGTCTGAGTGACACCAGTGAAGCGGATATTCTAGATTTCAGTTCAAAATACGAGTCTGAGAAAGGAGGCATCCTTCCAAGAGAGGCCGCAGAACATCACTCAAAAGTTGCCCCAGAAGTTTTGAGAGACGCATTAACTGCTATAGATCCCTCCTCTCTCGTTGGTATAGCTTTTTCTATGGGTCCAGGTCTTGGTCCTTCTTTGAGAGCCGGAGCCACGATTGCGAGAACACTTTCCAGTTACATGAACCTTCCCCTCTATCCAGTTCATCATGCAGTTGGACATATCGAACTTGGAAAGCATCTTACAGGAGCGAAAAACCCGTTGACGGTTGTTGTCTCTGGAGGTCATACACTTTTAACTGCATTAGAAAAACATCGGTATCGAATCTATGGAGAAACCTTAGATATCACGCTTGGGAATCTTTTTGACATGTTCATGCGAGAGGTTGGTTACTCGTCACCTTCTGGCCATATACTTGAAAAAAAAGCAAAAAAAACCAACGAATACATAGACCTTCCGTATACGGTAAAGGGGCCTGATTTAAGTTTTTCTGGGCTGCTTACAGCTGCAAAAAAAGAGCTAGAAAAAAGAAAAAATCTAGAACTACTTTGTAATAGTTTACAAGAGACCGCATTTGCGATGCTTGCAGAAGTTACAGAACGTATCCTAGTACACACAGGTAAGGAAAATTTACTGTTAGTAGGTGGCGTAGCTAACAATGCACGACTCAAAGAAATTTTAAATGCTGTCGCTTCTGAACACGAAGCAACTTTCCACTGGATTGAGAAATGGAACGACGATAATGGTGCTCAAATTGCCTACGTTGGGACTTTACGACATCGGCATGGAGAAAATATTAAAATAGAGGAGAGTCTTGTACGTCCATCGTGGAGGTTGGATGAGGTGCAAATACCTTGGTAGGCGGCTCTAAACGAATTTTTGACCCCGTAAGATGATGAATACATCCTGAAAGGAGATAAAAAATCTTTGAACACCCCATTCTTGCTAGATTTTTGAAGACTCAGTTGCTATTAAATTGGTTGCTGTAACTAACGTCTAAGCGCCCCTCGAGAGGAAATTAAAAGTGAAGTACCAACTAGAGCCTTAGAGATATGGATAGGATGGAAAATTGGCTGACTGATCCAGCTAGATTCTTCAACCATAAGATTAAAGAAGGACCTAGCGAACGTCTTATTCTGATAATAGTTGAGAGAGTGTTTCATCGATTCGGAGACGCTTGCAAAATAAACTGCCCCCTCCCCCTCTTGTACGATGTCAAAAATTTGTTTCCGAAATTTTGGTAGCATATCCAGTATCCGATCCGTAGAGTCTTGGCGTAAATCGAAAGTCAACGCAGACAGAAATTCCAAGCCTGTCAACATTCTACGGAAAATACCACAATTGATATCGTTTACCAAAAGTTTTACTTCATCATTACTCAAGACATGGCCATTGTAAACGAAATAGGTATAACGAACAGTTTGGGCATAAATATCGTCTTCTAAGTCTTTAGACTCAGAAAATTTAGAAGCTTCCTCTATGATTCTTTCGGCTTTCTGTTTAACGCTCCCTCTACTATTTTTCGCTGTATTTACGGCAGTTTGCATGAGAGGAACGGCATATTTACTTTTATCTTGTACCATCTCTCTAAATCCTTCTTTCTCTATCCACTCATAAAGGAAGTTGATGCCTTTCATGATGAGCGGTTTGGGAGGTTCACGGGGGGCCAATGCCTCCAAAGCCCGTGCAGTAGGATACACGTAATGAAGAAAAGGATCATCGAACTTATTCTCAACAGTCCAAAATCCTACGTTGTCTATATCTTCAAACAACGTCTCAACGTTCCCTTGGAGCTCTTCGGGATTATCCCTCTGGTAGTTAGAGAGGACGATCTCCACTTCATCCAGTAAAGACGGAAGTTTATTAGTATCATTCATAAACTTGAGAGAAAGACTTAGAAGGTTTGTGTCCACGATATCTGCAATCTGAGGATTCCTGGAATCAGCATAGCGGGACACTTTGATAATATTTTTAAGTGCCTCTTTTACCTTGGTTAACGCTAGTTTAACAATGACACGTTCGCGGGCCATAACAGATCATAAATAGGATCGCCGGGTTTTCTTTAAAATTTTTTCTCCGAAGAAATCGCATGATATTCACTGTTTCCTTCAATCTCATCATAAAGCCAAAAGTCTGCCCCAATGAAGAGTGCGTCGTCCTCACAGTTCTATAGGGAAGAAGCGTCCTTCCTTTGTAAGGAGTTCTCCCCGGTGAAAAACTAGTCTACCGTTGACGAATGTGGAAATTACCTTTCCTTTTACTACCCTTCCGTTATATGGAGAGAATTTCGCCTTACTGAATGTATTTTCCGCTTTAATGATCCATTTAGCCGTGGGATCATAAAGCAAGATATCGGCGAAGTTGCCAGTTTTAATCCATCCTCTCCCGTCAAGGCCCAATAACTGAGAGGGAATCCGTGTGTGGGCTTTGATAATGGTCTCTAATCTCTTTTTACGATAGTTACGGGCCAAGCTACACGTTAAGGGAAACATAAATTGGACACTTGGGATTCCTGCAGGAGCGTTCACGAAGTCCTGGTGCTTTTCTTCTAGACGATGGGGGGCATGATCGCTTGCGATCGCATCAATTTGTCCCGTAAGCAGTCCCTCAAACAACGCTCTCCTATCGACTTCTCTTCTCAAGGGAGGATGACATTTCGCAATACTTTGGTGATCTTGAACACTTTCAATATCAAGAAGAAGGTGATGGGGAGTTACATCAGCGGAGATCGGAAGTCCCTCACGTTTACCCTGTTTTATTAGATCTAACGATCTCTTTGAAGTTATGTGCGTGAAGTGAATTCTGTAACCTTTCTCTGCCATGTTCAATAGGTTTTTTATAGCTTCAACTTCTGCTCGGACGGGCCTTGCTGCTTCAAATTCTTTGTAAGTTTCGTACCCTCCTTCTTCAATGAAGTTAGGATCCTCTGGATGAACTACGTATAAGGGATCTTTGGGAAGCGTCCCCGAATGAAAAAGATCCTTCTCTCGTCCACGGTAATAGTAGACTTTTACTCCAATTGGCTTCACATTACCGTGATACGCCTCTGAAATCTCATCAGGTAACTGAGGAAGCCCTAAATAGAGAGCATAGTTAATGAAGCTTTTGTTCTCAACTAGTTTAGCTTTCTCCTTCAATCTCCTAGTGGAATTAATTGGAGGATTGTTGTTCGGCATATCTGCCACAAAGGTCACCCCTCCTGCAGCTGCAGCTGCACTTCCGCTTTTAAAATCTTCCTTCTCCACTTCCCCAGGCTCTCGAAAGTGCACATGCATATCGACTACTCCTGGAAGAGCCCAACATCCCTCCGCGTCATACACTCCTTCTGACCGCTTCACAAAAAAGCGATTAGAGAGGGGAGATTTGAAAATGCGAATGATCCGACCCGAACGACGGGAAACTACGAGATTCACCTTCGTTAATTGCCCTCTCCTGAATATCTTCGCGTTACGTATCAGAAAAAAACTCTCATCCGAATGCACACCAGGAGCCTCTTATTACATATAGGGGGGTAATAAAAAGAAATGACCTTACTTCTCTAGAAGTTCTGGTACTTTAGTAGGAAGCCCTGCGACAGGGACCCCTGCTTCTTCAAACGCTTTCACTTTACTCTCAAGTCTTCCTCTCCCGCCCATGATAATAGCACCAGCGTGACCCATCGTCTTTCCAGATGGAGCTGTCCTGCCAGCGATATACGCCACAACATCTTTTGTAATTTCCCCCCGCTTGATAAGTTCTGCAGTTCGCTCTTCTTGTGCCCCTCCGATCTCTCCAATAACTACAATTTTCTCTGTATCTTCGTCGTTTTCGAGTAATTGCATAGTTTCCACCATATCAGTCCCTCTAATTGGGTCTCCCCCGATTCCTATGGCAACAGACTGTCCAAAACCTTTCTTAGTCATATTGGATACTACTTCATAGGTTAAAGTTCCAGAACGAGAAACAATAGCAGTCTTTCCGGGTGTAAATATTGCTCCTGGCATTATACCCATTTTGCATTGTCTAGACACGATTATCCCGGGGGTATTTGGACCGATAACATGCACACCCTTTCGCTTTGCTTGATGCACTATTTCCATTGCAGAATGTATGGGAATGTGTTCTGTGATGACCACTACTGGATCTAAACCATTATAAACAGATTCCAAAGCTGCTTCAGTAGCGAAACGCGCAGGAACGAAAATAATGCTAGCATCTACTTCATGAGTTGACTTTGCCTCGGCTATTGTATCGTACACCGGGATACCCTCTACTTCCTGCCCAGCCTTTCCTGGTGTCACGCCACAAACGATGTTCGATCCGTATTGCTTCATTAACGAGGAATGAAACCTGCCTTGACTTCCTGTTATTCCTTGAACAAGGATACGGGTGGATTCATCGATTAAAATTCCCATTTCGCTCACTGATCAAGTATGGAATACTCCCTTAAAATAATCACCTTTATGTTGTCCCCCATTCATGTATGGACAAACAACTCTCTAGTGTTGGTGATCAATGTATGCTTCTTTTTTGGTCAAAATTAATTCTTTTAGACAACACAAGTCCGCCTAGTGAGGAAGCAAAAATGCAAACTCAACGTCGAGAAAGTAAGTTTTTATGAAGTAAGCTGATAATCAAGAAAGAAACTCATTAACTCCACACATTTCGTTAATATTGGACATCTACAGAACACCTATGTGATCTCCTGCCCTACCTTCACTTGGGAACTTTACCATCTCACGGGAATCTTTTAAAAAGAAAAAAATTAAGTGGTAGTTAATTGAGATACAGAACTAAAAAGGGATACAAAATGGTAAACGAGAAAGTAATAGGCACAGGCTTACTGATTGGCAGTATTGTTATTTGTTTCCTCTACTTTGTCTGGTTAATTATCGCCCCGCTTTATATCGGATCTGTACGAAATCTTCTTTATGCTTGGAACAAAATTGGCTTTTTCCCTGTTCCACCATTGTACTGGGCTATTGTCATTCCATTATTCTTAGCTCTCCTCCTGCTTGGGATCATTTTTGGATGGATAGGATCCGCTCTTATTAAATCACCCTCTCCTCCAGAAATATCTGCCGAGGAGATTGAAGCTGAACTTGAAGAAGCAGAAGAAGCCGCAGAAACGGAAAGTACAGAAGAGTAAAGAGCTTAGTCTTAGACTCTATTCCTTTTATTTTTATCTTTCTTTCTACAACGTGTCATCTCCTGACCTTCCATACTAGCTATACGGTCTTACTTCAATCGTTAGAGAGGTCAAGAACGTACTGTTCTGGTAACCTCTAGATAGAAGTGGTAGCCATTTAAAACCAACAACGGGACTACCAAGATAAATTTTGTCTCTCACGTAAGATTCAAAAATCATAAAAAGATTCCCATGAAAAGAGAGTAGTCCTGGATCGTAGATTCTACATTAGGGAGAACCAAGATGGAAGGAAGCAAACGATTGAGAGATAGAGCAAGTAGGTATGCGAAAACAGCCATAAAACTTGAAGAAGAAAATCAGATGAAAAACGCTGCACTTTACTACTCCCGAGCTGTTAAAACTCTTTCAAAAATGTTGGAGCTACATCCCCCAAGTAACCTGAAAACGATTTATGAAAACAGAATTCATTCCTACAAGAAGAAAATCAAAGAAATCGTTACTACCCTCGAAACAAAAGGGAAAAAAGAGAAAAGTCCAAAAGAAGATAAGCTAGACGAAGGAATTATCGTAGAAAAGACTGACATTGGTTGGGATGACATAGGAAATTTGGAAGACGCAAAAGAAGGGTTGAAAGAGGCAAGTGTGTGGCCAATCAAGCGACCAGACTTATTCACTGGTGCCAGACGGCCCTGGCATGGAATACTCCTTTTCGGTCCTCCTGGGTGTGGGAAAACACTCCTCGCTAAGGCCGTAGCCAATAATGTAGAAGCTACGTTTTTCAACATCGATTCCGCCATTCTTCTGTCAAAGTGGTTTGGTGAAAGCGAAAAACGCATAAAGGAACTGTTCAAAGAGGCGAGAAAGAACCGTCCGTCGATCATCTACGTGGATGAAGTTGAAAGTCTAGCTGGTGTAAGAAAGGACACTGAGCATGAAGCCATGAATCGCGTGAAAACAGTATTTCTCTCGCAAATGGATGGTTTAAACTCTTCAAATGAGAGCGTTATTGTGATTGGTTCTACAAACCTCCCTGAAAAAATCGACATAGCTTTTCGAAGGCGATTTGAACGTAGAATTTACGTTCCACCCCCTAACGAAGCGGCTAGAAAGAAGATCCTGAGGATCCACTTAAGAAGCACCGACATCGCAAAAGACGTAGACTTAGACCACATAGCTAAGAGAACTGAAGGTTTTAGTGGACATGACCTTGAGCTCCTTGTCCGTGAAGCAGCCATGGAGCCCGTTAGAGAGCTTGCCAACAAACAACTACTGTTCAAAGAAAATGCAGAGATAAGAAAAGTCACTATGCATGACTTTAAAATGGCTTTAGAAAAGAGGCGGCCGAGTCTTGATAGGCAAGAGAGGGAAAAATACAGACAATGGGCTGAAAAGTTTGCAAATTAACTTAACTCAAAGGAGAGTGGAAAGTGTCAGAAGAAAAAAATGAAGAGACCGCGGAAGAGAAAGATGTAATACTGATGAGTCTCAAAGATATCGAAAAAGACAGTAAGGAAAAGAAAGAATTCCCTAAGAGAGAGAAAGATAACAGTAGTACAAAAGAGACTACTAAGTGGAAGGAACAGCAAAACTCTCTTGAAAAGGTAAAAGTTACCATAGATAAAAAAGATGTAAAATTGAAGGCTCCGTCTTTAGCACATAAATTAGAAAAAGCCACTCAACCTTACTTCAGACAGTTAAAGGAAGAGCTACTCGAAACGTTGAAAACGAACTTAAGGGAGAACCAACACCTCGACTTATCCGACATCAATACGCTGTCCAAGCCCTTTTGGAAGATCCCTCCCTTAAACGAGGTTCAACGGGAAATATGGTACGAAAAATGGGGACATACCTTGCTCAGCATAGCAAGGAAGAGGAACAAGTTCCTTGTTGATTTGAAAGAGCTGCTTCACCACCGTCCTTTCAAAGGTATGCGTCTTAAAAACTTACGCTTAGTTGTGGAATGGTTGAAAGAAGAAAACTTGGCGAGGTGGTTGAACACCGAAAAGACAACAGCTGTAGTTTTCTGGAAAACTAGGAAAGAGATAGCAGAAGAGGTATATGAACAAGCTTCTGAAGCTGGAGTGCTCTTGTTAAATCTAACTGATTTACGAAAAGTTTATAAGCTTCCTAAGGAGGACTTACGAAAGATATTAACTCTTATCGCAGAAAAGCAGGATACTGAACTTACACAGAAAACTGTGTTCTTTCAGGCACGGACACAGTAAAAAGGCACAGGTGTCAAATTGCTAGCAATGTTAAGATGAAAGTCAAACTATGGGAGGACACCACTCGCTACTGCGAGCTTCTCTGCCTTTTTTTGGTTCAAGGGTTTCTGATCAAGAATAGTATAGCGGTCTCTAATGGTCGGTGCCTTGACAAGAGCGTCGATGATAAGCTCTTTTGGAATCTCAAGATCCTCAGCAGTCACTGGACATCTAACTGTTCGAAGAAACTCTCTCACTTTTTTCCAGCGCTTATCACCTCGATGATGCAACATTAAAATGGTTCCCACTCCGCATTGCTCCCCATGAAGAGCTAAATTTTCATTTATAGAGTCCAAAGCGTGAGAGAAAAGATGTTCTGCCCCACTAGCTGGTCTACTACTCCCTGCAATACCCATTGCGATTCCACTGGAGACAACCGCTTCAGAGAGCGTTCTTATCGCCTCTGGTTTCATATCTTTTAGGCCTTCTTTCGAGTCCATAACAATCTTCGAAGTCATTTCAGAAAGGCTCCCGGCGTACCCCCCATAGTATTCTCCTTGGTATCTATGAGCTATCTTCCAGTCCAAAACCGCATTTATTTTAGAGACCATATCTCCGACTCCAGACCTTAGTAAACGCTTAGGAGCACTTACTATCTTGGTTAGATCAACTAGGACGGCTAAGGGTGAGAGAGCATACTCAGAAAATTTTTGTTCTCTCCGCTTCAAAGATACAAAAGGGGATGCCACACCATCATTAGAGAGAGCAGTAGGCACGGAAATCATCGGTGAATCATACTCTTTAGCAGCTACTTTCGCAATATCGATGTTTTTTCCCCCGCCTACCCCGAAAACAGCCCCAATGGAGGCTTCATTATGTCGTTGTATAGCTTTATTAGCCTCCTCTTTCGTAGCTTCCTTCGCTATGAATTTCTTTACTTGAATCCCACTGGAGGAAAGGATACCAAAAAGATCTTCTCCAGCTATCTTCCACGTTGTTGGTCCTGAGATGACTAACACCCTTGAAACATCTACCTCTTTGAGAATTTTTGGAGCTTCTTCCAGTACATTATTTCCAACTAGGACAGTACGAGGTAAACGTATTGGATGTTTCCTCCCAGGAGAATTGAAATTTTCTGTTTTAGATGGGAATTCTATTTTCACTCAATGATCCTCTATCTAGACTTCGATTACATTTCCCTTTAAATAAGTTGCTCTTCCGTGAACGACTGGGGTCTAACCCTTCACCTAAAGATAAAAGGGTTCTTTACTTATTTTTGTGACCCGTTCAAATATTCTATAAGCTTTCAAAGTAGAAACATATTGCTGAAAGTCAGGGTAAATGATGAAGAGAGTCGTAAGAACCACTCAAAACATGCTCATAGAAGGTCCTGCTGAGATCAAAATCCTTGAAGGAGAAGCCAACATTTTCAACGCTATCCTACGAGAGGAGGAAATTGCTAGTATTTTACCAGGTAGAGTGCTACCTATCGTCAATGAAAAAGGTCACTTAAAGCTAGAGCTTAGTGCTGAAAGTCAGTACCAGTTAACTCCAGAAGAGCTTTTTCCTCCAAGTTGGCATACCGCGGTAAACACATTAGGACGAGTTACAAACAACAAAAAAACGGCAAAAGCATTGATTATCGGTTGTATGAATACGGGAAAAAGTTCCCTTGCTCTTTTTCTTGCTAACTGGTTTCTAAAACAAGAGAAGCCGGTGGGCATCATCGACGCAGATATCGGTCAATCAAAAATAGGGCCTCCGGGTGTCATTGGCGCAGTGAAAGTTAGCAATCCTATCACGAGCCTTTATCAAGTGGGAGTAGATACCGGTTATTTCATCGGAGACAAAAGCCCTTCTGGCCATCTCCTCCAAATGGTCACTGGAGTGAAAAAGCTTACCGAGACATTAAGTGCTGATCGCGAAATTTCAGGTATTATTATTGATACAACTGGAATGATCTTCGGGGGGGCGGCTAGAGCGCTAAAAACACACAAGATTGAGCTTGTATCCCCTGATACCGTGTTTACCTTAGAACGCCACAGGGAGCTAGAACATATTATAAGAGAAAACCCCAATCAGCGGTTTACACGTCTTTCTGTCCCGAAAAAAATAGAGGCTCTCTCCAGACCAAATAGAATCCAACTCCGAAAGAGGAAACTTAAAACGTTCTCTCGAGACTCATGCTTAGAGATCAGTCTTAACCTTCGCAAAACACGAATACAACAATCAATTCTCAGGAATGGGTACATGATTTCCAAAGAGTTCCTACCCAAAGAAGTCATGTGGGCGGAAATTTCAGCTGAAGGACTCCTCATCATTTCAAAAGGAGAGCTTAAAAACTATCGTAAAGAAGAGGTAATAGCACTAGTTAAGGAAGGTATCAAGACCTTAAAGAGAATCAAAACTGTGGGTAATGCCAACCTTCTAAAAGTCGAAGATAAAAAACGCAGACTCTTAGAATGTGTGGAAAAAATTAACCTGGAAAAGCTGAGACTCTCAATACTCCCCCATACGTTTTACAACAACCTATACGTTGGCTTAAATCACAATGGGTCGCTTTATGGAATAGGTAGAATCCAACACATTGACTTTGCAAAGGAACTAATTCACATTGAAGGCCATCTCCTCAACAAGAAACGAAAAAGGAACTCGTTGTTCGTTCCTTCATCTATCCTCCTCGGATTCTTAAGATTCAATGAGAACTGGGAAGAAGAAGGGCAAAGAGGAGTGGGGAGAGGGTAAGGTATTTTTTCAAGTTAAAGAGTGCTGGGGGCGGGATTCGAACCCGCGTGGCAAATGCCACTGGCTTTATTGTCTTAAACTCAAGGCCAGCGCCTTTCCAGGCTCGGCAACCCCAGCAGACCCATCTCCTTAAGGTGTGAGGGGCAGTAGTTTCCAGACCTCCCCATTCACCTGCGATAAAGATAGGGGAGACGATTTTTTAAATACCTACGCATGTCTATTGCAAAAACTTCCTATACAATGGATCTCAACACACACCTCCTGGAACTTGGATATATCGCTCCTTCACTTTCTTCCTAAATGGGAAGGTGGAATGGAGGGTATTTTTTCGGACGTGAAACCCCCCTCTCGGGGAATTGTAACATTTTTTATATCATCGATTCCCCTCGGATAATGAGGGGTTCGATTGCGTGGTGAAAACATCCAAGAAAAAATCAAGAAAGCAAAGGTTCCATTTCTCCCAATGTTCTACCGTCCCCGGTTTACGTTTAAATTACCAAGTTTTGACCTTTCCAAGGAGGAGAACCGTCTTTTTTACTTCTCTGTCCTCACCATTGTCATCACCGTTCTTTTTGCTGGAATATTCACGTATATAGATTTAACTCCTCCGATTCTCGAAAAAAAGAATGCGACCACCCTTATTTCTACCCAGTCTGGTGTTCAAACTCTTGTTGAAGGTTTTATAAGTGCTGCCCTGTTCTTATCTGGGGTAGCTGGTTCATTCTTAGCCAGATGGTCTAACCGTTTCGTAACGGAAAAGTATAAAGCGGTGGTTTTCTTTTACATTGGTTATGTCCTTCTCATGCTCTCAGTGGTAGGTTTTTGGATAATGATAGGGAAGAAATAACAAACTGAAATTCACCTAGGTGGTAACCGTGTCAGAGTTTGAAAATGCGAAATCGTCAGTTAAAACTCTTGGAATAATGGGATTACTCATGTCTCTTCTTGTAGCTTCTTCAGCGATTACTCCCTCTGCTAATGTAATTCGTGTAGAGCAAGAAGGCGTGGTAACTACACATTCAAAACTTGAAGAGGTATACCGGCAAGATGAAAAATTAGTGGTTCATTCTACTATCTTTAACAATCAAACAGAAGAGCTAAACGTCACTTCCCTCTGGCTACTTTTAACCAGAAAAATAGAGGAAGGCCCTACTCCCGCACCAGAAAAGAGGCAATCCCGTAATGTCTCTTATTTGGTATCCTCGAACGAGACTCAAACGATGACCATATCACTGAGTTTAAATGATGTTTCACCTGCAACGTACAATGTTACGAACTACTTCGAAGTAGGGGAGACAAAGTATTACGTAATGCAGGGAGAGGAAATCAAGGTGAGATCTTCCCTCCATATCCCCCCGGGGGTGTGGGTAATCATGGGAATAACACTTGCTGGGATCCTGATGTTCATAGCATATTACATCTCAGGCAAGATCCGTTAAGACGAATTCTTAAAAAGCACTCAAACTTTTTAAAAGAGATTCCCTGAAAGGAGAGTTTAACTTTGACATTCTGAGGGATCATCTTTTGTGGGCCGTTCCTTTTCAAGCTCAGGTAACATCAAGCATGCGCCACTGGGTATTTATCCCCTCTTATTCACTCAAAATCGGGAGAGAGACGTTAAAAGGTCTATAAATGATACTGTGTTATCAGGAGTTCCGCTTAGGAACCAGTTTCATCGTCCACTGAGGCAAGGCGGAAGGAAATGATGGAGAAGATATACGCTCCAGATTACGATAGGGGAATTTTTCGACTTTTTCCGACGTTACTAAGCCAGTCCTTGAATATATCCCTTCCCGCGAAGTATCGCAAATGGGTAATAGACGACCCAGACTTTTCACATGATTGTGATGTAGTTTTAATTTTTATAATAGACGCACTGGGTGCAAAGCAGTACAAGGGGGAATTCCTAGAGAAACTGTGGAAACAAAGTGGAAAGAAACAGTTATCGTCTGTGTATCCTTCTTCGACGAGTAATGCCTTAGGATCCATCTTTCTCGGCACTCCACCTGAAGAAAATGGCCTGGTAAGCGTTAGATTTTTTGTCGAAGAGATTGGAAACTTCATTAACTCGTTGAAAGCTTCAGTCCTAGGAAAAAGGGATAACTCTCTTCCCCAAAGTGGTGTAGATCCCACATCCTTTTTGTGGAAAGCCCCATTAATTGATAACGTGGCGGACAAGGTTACCATCGCCAGGCTTCTTGAAAAACAATATGAAGGTGGCCTTTCACGGTTTTTTGGAAGAGCAGGAGAGACCATCCTCTTCGGGAACGAAATAGATATGTTCTCTACTGGGGTTAAAGCCGTGAGAGAAGTTGCAACCAAAAATATGAAGAGTGTTTTATTCTTATACACCCCCCTACTAGACACTGTTGGACACTCGTATGGGCCAGAAAGCTCCGAATGGCGGAAAGGAGTGAAATTTATTAACACGGAGATGCAACGATTTTTAAACGGGTTAACTCATGTTTCAGAGAATACTAACAAGAAAATTGGCCTTTTCATAACGGCAGATCACGGAATGACCAAGATTGACCATTTAATAGAATTAGAGAGAGAGCAATTACGTGATGTACGACACAACCAATACATAAAAGGCATTATGCGCTCGGCTCGAGCTGCCTTTGCCCACCTAACTGGTAAAACCCACAAAAAAGCTAAAGAAAAAATTGAAACAACATTTGAGGGTAAGTATCGTCCCTACCGGATAGAGGAAGTAGCGGAAAAACTCTGGCCCTCCTTGCAAAAGGTAAACGCTTTTAAAAATCGAATAGGTTCTTTAGCCTTGTTACCTGCTAGTAACACCGAATTTAGAACAAAGAAAGAAGAGGGCCTCTTCTCTGACTTAGGATGGGGAAGGATCCCATTTAAGGGCTCTCATGGTGGTGCTACAGAGGAGGAAATAGAGGTCCCATTGATCTACACTTACGTTGGTTAGGGGAACATAGATCCTTTAGTAGGTGATTCTCCCTCCGTCCTTGTGTTTTTAGCACTTATCCAAGTAAACACAACTTTACCGAAAGTACTGCCACATTTTTCTGTTTAAAACGCTTTTCAGGCTATTTGTGAGATCGAAAAGCTTAAAAAGGCGAGAAAAACTTAAAAATTCATCCACTCATTTCACTTAATTAAATTAAAGTTGAGTCAGATGTCTAATTTTGGACAAAAGAAGATTCCACTTCGCGTACTTCGTATGGAAGAAACCCGTGACGCGTATAAAAGTGTAGCAAAAGTAAATACTATGGATATGCGTAGGCTTGAGGCCACTCCTGGTTCTATAGTGTTACTGAGGGGGGGATCCAAGACCGCCGTAAAATTGATTCCAGATAGCCGTACTCCAGAAGGTACAATTCGAATCGATGGGATGACACGTGAAAATGCATCAGTACGAGTCGATGACTCCGTGGAAGTAACGAAGGTTGATGCAAAACCTGCAAGGAAAGTGACCATCGCCCCTACCAGAAACTTGCGATTTTCTCCAGCCACCCTCTCCCATTATATTAAACGTATTTTACTTGACAAGCCTATCACTACGAACGATAAAGTAGTCTTAAGACAACTGAGACATGAACTCGATTTCCTAGTGGTTGGGCACGAGCCAAGAGCAGAAGCAGTTGTAGTGGATCGTGATACTACCGTTGATCTTTTGAGTGAACCACGAGAACGAGAAAAAATAGCAAGAGTTACTTGGGAAGATATAGGGGATCTCAAGAGGGCAAAGCAAAAAATCAGAGAATTAGTTGAACTTCCCCTCAGATTTCCAGAACTATTTACAAGATTGGGCATCGAACCTCCAAAAGGCATACTCTTACATGGTCCTCCTGGTACTGGGAAAACCTTACTTGCTAGAGTCATTGCTAATGAAACAGATGCAAATTTCATTCAGATCAATGGTCCAGAAATTATGTCCAAATGGTACGGAGAAAGCGAGCGACGTTTGCGAAAAATCTTCAAGAAAGCCGAGGAAAACGCCCCTTCGATCATTTTCATCGACGAAATCGATGCCATTAGTCCAAAAAGAGGAGAAATAAAAGGTGAAGTCGAGAAAAGAGTGGTTTCCCAGTTATTAGGGTTGATGGATGGGCTCCAAAAAAGAGGGAAAGTCATCGTCATAGGAGCAACAAACAGAGTTGAAGACGTTGACCCAGCCTTACGCAGACCTGGAAGATTCGATAGAGAAATAGAGACCGTCATCCCCAGCAGAGATGGAAGAGAAGAAATCTTACGTATTCACACCCGAGGTGTTCCTTTTGAAAAAGAAAAAGAGCAAAAGGACAAAATAATCACAGATATGGCAAACGTGACCCATGGTTATTCCGGTGCGGACTTAGAGGCATTAGTCAAAGAAGCGGCTATGTCTTCGCTCCGTAGGAATTTACCAAGTATTGACCTAGAAAAAGACCAATTAAGTCCAGAAACCTTAAGAAATCTGAAAGTAACGAGGAATGACTTTAAAAATGCCCTAAGAGAGGTTAAATCATCGGGTTTGCGAGAGATCTACGTGAAGGTCCCTAACGTCTATTGGAAAGACATCGGAGGTCTAGAGGAGCACAAACAGAAATTAAAAGAAATGATTCAATGGCCCCTCAAGTACCCCAAGCTTTTCGATTATTCTGGTGTTGAACAACCTACAGGCATTCTACTGTATGGTCCTCCCGGTTGCGGTAAAACAATGCTTGCAAAGGCCGTAGCAACAGAAAGCGAAGCAAACTTCTTAGCAATTCGAGGGCCAGAAGTTCTTTCTAAGTGGGTAGGCGAAAGTGAAAAGGCAGTACGGGAAATCTTCAAAAAAGCCCGTACCTATGCTCCTGCAGTAATTTTCTTTGATGAAATAGACTCTATTGCTCCAAAAAGAGGATCAGACATCGGAACAAGAGTAACGGAACGTGTAGTAAGTCAGTTACTTACCGAAATGGATGGAATTGAAGCTTTACACGATATCGCAGTAATAGGTGCTACTAACAGGCCCGATTTGCTTGATCCTGCGCTTCTTAGACCGGGTCGCTTTGACCGCCTGATCGAGGTGCCCATGCCTGAGCTAGCAGCGAGAAAAGAGATCTTCAAGATTCATTTAGAGAAATACAAGAATGCTCTCAAAGAGGACATTCAAACACTGACAGAAAGACTCTCTAACAAAACCGAAGATTTTTCGGGTGCAGATATTGAATCTGTATGTCGAGAGGCGACAATGGCTGGAATGCGGGAGTTCCTTGGGACAATGGAGGGGAAAGAACCTGAAAAGCTAGAAGGTGTGAAATTCGTCGAGTATGAAGACTTTATTGATGCTATTCAGGAAGTAGAAGAGAAAAAAGAGCGTTTTGAAGAAGGCAAGCGAAGAAGTGAGCAGTTAGCATACCTATAGCCCGCACTTCCTTATTTTTCTTTACTTTTTTCCTTTACGAGTGGATTACACCACCTGGATCCATGTGTGCATACTCCCAAATACGGTATAAGTCCCACCGTGGGTTACTAGTGACTCTAAAAGGATTTCAAATAGGGGGTAAATAAAAACAGAATTAAATGAAAAGCATATAGGCGTACTTAAAATGAAGCGTGAAGCGGACTTGAGGTTCAAAATCACTATGTGTGGTGATTATGCCGTAGGCAAGACATCAGTTTGTCGTCGGTTCACAGGAAAAAGCTTCAAAAAAAGCTACAAAGCGACTATAGGGGTCGATTTATACACCAAAGTAATGAACGTTAAGAATCTAGTAGTGAATTTACAAATCTGGGACCTTGGCGGCCAAGCGAGATTTGAGCAGATACTTCCCTCCTATTTCAGGGGTTCAAACGGTTCCTTAGTACTTTTTGACTTAACACGAAGAGAGACCTTAAAATCAATATCCCGTTGGTTAAAAAAGGTAAGAAACACTGCTAAATCCCCAACATCGATACTTATTGGAAATAAGGCTGACTTAGAAAGTTTACGATCCATCGATAGGAGTGAGGCAAAAACCATACAGAAAAAATTAGGCTTAGAGGCTTACCTCGAGACCTCCGCTAAAGAGAATAAAAATATCGATAAAGCTTTTCGGACGTTGACCGAAAAAACCATAGACCACATCGGAAAAGCATATTGAAATTACGAGAAGTTTAAAGGAACGGTTGAGAAAGGTGTCCACTTCTTTCAGAGATGCAATCAAACTGATGAAAGACTGTAGAAAACTTAAAGAAATTGACGAGCAATTTTCTCCCAAGTACGAGATCGCTAAACTTGCTTCGTTGTATACTTCTCCTCTACTCTTTTCTCACCTTAGAGGATATGAGAAGTTCCAGGCGATAGCAGGACTTTACACTCCACATAACATCAAAATGATTTTCGGATTACGAGACAAAAAGCAACTTTTAAAAAAGATCCTCACTGCAAGAGGCCTAAAAATGAAGCAAGAACAACGCATAGTAACAAAGGCTCCTGTACAAGAAAAAGTAGTAAAATCCACGCAGGTAAACCTGAAAAAGCTTCCTATCCCCACATTTTATCCTAAAGATATGGGACCGTACATTACTTCGGGGATAGTACTTTCAAAAGACCCTCAATATGGTGTGAATGCCTCCTATCACCGAATGTCACCGATTTCTAGTAACAAATTAGTGGCTAGAGTGGTAAAGCGAGACCTTTGGGCATACCTTCAACGAGCTAGAAGAAGGGGAAAAAAACTAGAGGCAACCGTTGTAATAGGGACGAACGTTGGCCTCGCAATAGCTGCTGCAATGTCTCCACCCATCGATGAAAGTGAACTTGAACTTGCTTCTGCGCTCGGAGGAGAAATTGAACTTACGCAGGCAAAGACGGTAAACCTCCACGTTCCAGCAAGAGCTGAAATAGTATTAGAAGGGGAGTTCCTTCCAGATGAAGGAGCACAGGAAGGACCCTTTGTAGACATCAGTGGAACGTACGATAAAATAAGAGAACAACCCATTTTCAGGGTAAATTGTATTACCCATCGACGCGATCCAATTTTTCACATTATTGTTCCCGCTGGCTTGGAACACAAGACATTAATGGGGCTCCCCAAAGAAGCCGAGATTCTCAAAGCGGTTTCTGAGGTCTCTATGGTGAAAGCCGTAAACTTAACTAGAAGTGGCTGCGGTTGGTTAGATGCAGTCATTTCCATTGAAAAAAAACAAGATGATGAAGCAACTAACGCGGGAATGGCTGCTATCACGGGACATCCAAGCCTCAAACGGATAATTGTAGTTGATCCCGATATTGATGTCACGAACATGGATGAAGTCCAATGGGCGGTAATTACCAGGGCACATCCTGCTGAAGATTATCTCATAGTACCGAAGGCCAAGGGTTCCTCCCTTGATCATACTGGAGAACAGAAGGGTAAGATAATAATTGATGCTACCATTAAAGGTACCCCTGAAGAGTTCAAAAAGCAAGATATCCCCGCAACAAAACGTGTGAACGAGTTTATAAAGGAAAGTAACCATGACGAAGAGAATTGAAGGACGAGTGATAGTGAGCTGGGAAGAACCCCTTACTGGGAGAGTTATCAAATACACGAAAAAGGTGTCCTTTCTTGGGGACATCGACCCATCCACAGGAAAAGCGATAAGAACCTTGGATAAGAAGCAGCGGAAAATTGCTAACAAAATACTTTTCTTTCCTGGAAGCAAAGGGAGTACTGTAGGTTCTGCGGTTTTATACGGATTAGCCAAGAGAGGAAAGGCACCTAAACTTATTGTGACACCCAAACCAGATCTTGTGACAATGGGAGGGACAATTTTTGGTGAGATCCCCACTTTAAAAATCTCGACCGATTCGTTCGAACTTGTAGATGACGGAGAACAAGCAAGAGCGTATGTAAAAGGAAATAAAGGCATAATTGAGGTAGGAGGGTAACTTTGCATTTAACTCAAAAAGAAAAACGGATCCTTCAAGGAGAAAAGGGGAGTATCAAGGCAAAAGCCCTCAAACTTCTTGTCGAAATGGGAAAGCAAAAAGGAGCTGAAGAGTTAGTAGATATTCGCCGTTCGCATATCTCCGGTGTTTCCTATAAAACAGCGGGTAAGCCTATGCTTCAGTTACTTGAAGATATGGTTGAACACGGAGTTAAAGTAAAAACGTTTGCTACAGTAAATCCTGCAGGGATGCCTCGCAAGGGATGGAAATCTCTCGGCGTTCCTGAAGAATTTGCGCTACCTCAACACCGAATTATTGCAGCATACCAAAAATTAGGGTGTGAAGTCACCCTCTCGTGCACTCCCTATTCCCTGTACTCCCCAAAAAAAGGAGAAACCGTAGCTTTTGCTGAATCCTCTGCTGTATGTTACGTTAATTCAGTCATTGGTGCTAGAACGAATAGACACGGGAGTTTAGATGCTTTAGCAGCATCTATTACTGGGAAAGTACCAAAAATGGGGTTACTCTTGGATGAAAAAAGGAGGCCAGGCATCTTGATCAAGGTGAATTTTGTTCCTGCCTCTCAAACGGAATTTAGTCTTCTTGGCTTGTATATTGGAGGAAAAATCGAAAAAGAAGACAACCCCGCATTTTCTCTCTCTAACGTCCCTACTGAAGATGAATTGAAATCTCTCGGGGGCGGCCTAGCTACTTCAGGAGCTATAGCACTTTTTCATGTGTTAGGAGTTACTCCAGAAGCGCAAAATCTCACTGAAAAGGAGCTTAGATCTTTAGAAACCATTACTGTTACGGAGGAAGAGTTAGAGGAATTCTCCAAAGAGAGAAAGAAGGTAACTGAAAAGCCCGACTTAATAGCCTTTGGATGCCCTCATGTGTCTTTTAATCGACTAAAAGCAATTTCAAAAAAGCTAGCTGGGAGGAAGGTTAGGAACGCCATCTCTTTATGGATTTTTACCTCCGAGGCCGTTATCTCTAGAGCAAATGAGAGTCTCTTAAAATCTATACGAAACGCAGGTGGTCAGCTAATTATTGATACATGTCCCGTTGTCGCCCCAATCGAAAAGATGGGCATCAAAAAAGTAGTCGTCGATAGTGGTAAAGCCTGTAGCTATATTCCACGATTAGCGAAAGGAGTAACCGCTTCGATCAGTAATTTAGACGAGATCGTAGAGAAATGGACAGTGAAATGCTAAGTCAATTCGTTTAAAACCTCCTTCACAAGAGTTCTACCCTCGTCAATCAATGTTGTTACCCTCTCTTTACTTTTTGCTTCAGCAAACACCCTGAAAACGGGTTCAGTACCTGAAGACCTTAAAAGAAGCCAAGAATCTTCATATACAATCTTTTTACCATCAATGCTAATGATTTCAACGTATTCCGTCTCATCCCTCGTTTCTTGCCACTTTCTAAAGCTTCGTTCTAAAACTTTTTCCTTGAGATCCATGGGACAATCAATAGCAATTTTTTCCATATAGTAGGTGGGTAGTTGACTGGCTAGCTTTGAGAGCGACGATCCTGTTCTCTCGAGTATTTCAAGCATTCGTAGGGTTGAAAGCAAAGCATCGCCATAGAGGAAGACATCTCTCCATATATTTTTCCCACTCTCTTCGATGCCGAACGGAGCACCACTATCTTTCATCTTGGAAATGATTGCAGGGGGACCAATCCCACTTTCAATCGGAATGCCTCCCGCAGATTTTACCGCCCACTTGACCACTGAAGAAGAATTCAGTGTGACGACCACTTTTTTGGTTTTATAGCGTTTCACTGCATCGGCTGCTAAAATTGCACCACTCTTATCACCCCATAACACATTGCCTTTCTCATCAGCAAATATAGCTCTATCACCATCTCCATCCGTAGCGATCCCTATCGCATTGGTATTTTTAGCTAACCGTCCAAGTTTACCCAAATTACCAGGATGCGGGGATGGAGGCCGATTGGGAAAGGTGGGATCAGGGTAATCGTTGAAGGCAACTGTGTTTACTCCCGCTTGTTCGAGTCCATGTTTTAGGACTCCCGCTGCAGAGCCATTCCCAGGATCTACAACAACAGAGCGCCCCGCCACCTTCTCAAGATCGATTTTTGATAGAATGTACTCTATGTAGTCCCAAGTTAGATCTCTATACTCAATCTCACCAAGTTGCTGGTAATTCACCTTATCATGAGTTCCCTCAAATAACATCTGCTCAAACTTTTCCTCCTCTTTCAAAACTAACTCCGATGTATCCCTGTTAAACAAGAGAGCCCCTATGATTTCGGGAGGTGTATGAGAACCAGTTAGCATTATTCCCGGTGAGTCGAAATACTGACAACCCACAAGGACAGTAGAGGTCGGAACCGTTCCCACATCTATAACATCAACGCCCGTTTCAATTAATCCTCTGACTAAAGACTGACGAAGTAATCGCGCTTGAGGACGATGATCATAGCCCAAAACAATTTGCTCTGTTCTAAAAAACCTTCCAGCGGTCAACCCAATCTTGTGAACAAGTTCAGGGGACATTTTCCCTTCTAAAGTTCCCCTTATTCCAGAAGTACCAAACAGTTTCATAATACTCACCCAAGGAAACCTCACGGTTCTACCGTGGGGAGGAATTGGGATCCCTGCTTTCTTACAGGGCAAGCCCTTTTAAATGTCTTCTCCTCTAGGAAATAGGGAGGCAAGTGGAGGTCAGGCGGACCATCAAGATCAAGCTACAACTCTCTCAAAAGGACAGGACTCTCTTAGAGGAGACCATCCAACAATTTAAATATGCATGTCAGCATGTCGTGGACAGGGGATGGAACGACCACGGGTATAAAACATACAACCAACGCAGGCTCCACGATCAAACCTACGACGAACTACGAGAAAAGACTGATCTCCCCTCTCAACTCGTCGTACAAGCCCGAAGGAGGGCTGGGCACGCCATCAAGGGATGCGTAGGCTTCCTCAAACACTGATGGAAGGCGTCAAAACCCGAGTTCACCTCCGATTCCATCGTGTACGACAAGCGGACGATGACCATCTGGGAGGACAAGCAGCAGTGTAGTCTTTCGACCATTAACGGACGGATCACGGCCGAGTTGGTCCTTCCCGACGACCTTGAAGATAACGACTACTACAGATACTATCGAAGGTATTGTAACGGGACATGGGAGATCACGGGGTCAACCGTTGAGAAACACGAGCATGAAGAGGGAGATCCTTTCTACCTTCACCTTGAATTGAAAAAAGAAGAGGATCCACGAGAGCATTCAAGCCCCACGGTGATGGGCGTGGATCTTGGTGTAGAGAACCTCGCCGTGATCTCCACGGGTCGCTTCTTTTCGGGAAAGAACCTCTTCCACCGCCGAAGATGGTCCGAGGAGGTGCGGGGTAAGCTACAGACTAAAGGCACTCGTTCCGTTCATCGCACCCTACAAGACATGAGCGGGCGAGAGAACCGCTTCGCCTGTGACACGCTGCACCGCATCTCCAAGCGGATCGTTGAGGAGGCGGAGGAGAAAAAGGTACATGTTATCGCGTTTGAAGATCTCTCCTATATTCGGGATCGGCTCCCCAACGAGAAACGGTTTCACGTGTGGGCATTCAAGAGACTCTACGAGTTCGTCGCATACAAGGCACGAGAACGAGGAATCCAGGTAACACAAGTAAACCCGGAATGTACCTCTCAAAGGTGCAGTAAGTGTGGGTTCACGATCTCGGCAAACAGGGATCCTGGGGACAGGCGGTTCAAGTGCCAGCGATGCGGGTATGAGCTCCACGACGACTATAATGCGGCGAAGAATGTGGGAATGCGTTATCTCCTCGCGGGGCAAAAGTCTCCGTCGAGGACGGGTCACGGTCAACTGGCCCTGAAGTCTGGAGTGTTGAAGCCGAGCGGGAAGTACTTCCCCACCCACGCGGGTTAGAGGTGGAGCTCACGGACGAGCCCCTCCCTTCTAGGGAGGGGTAGTTGACCTGCTTCCCTATGTAACTCATCATCACGGAGAAGTTCTTCTTATCTTGAGAAGGAGAAACGTTAAATATAAACGCCCCGAAAATCCCCCGTTACTCCTCTTTCTGTCTTCCTCCATGGGATCGATTCCAAGAAGGAAAACCACGACATTTCACGGGGGAAACGGATCTGGAAAAGGAAAATACGTGAGGAACATCTGGAAAATATCAAGATAATACATAAATATTAGTCGAAAAACACCCCACGTAATTAGTAGTGATCACCATGCGAATTAAAGAAGTTATGCAAAAAGCTTCAAAGTTGCTTGAGGCGGGATTAAAAGATGGGACACCCGATCCATTCCTCTATAAGCTCACAGTTGAAGCTAAAGAGACGGCATTAACCCTTCTGGGCGACGAAAGTGGGGAAAAGGCACTCGTAAGAGCATTTTTAGAGCTTATTTTAGCTGCATATATGATGGATATTGATTTGGACACTGAAGTCTCTGCCATATTCAAACAGAAAGTAGATAAGGAACTGGCTGAGGCTGCATAGGTTACGGAGTAAACTTGTCAAGTGAGGCTTGAACTCCTCGTTTTTCTTCTTTCTTCTTCTGTTCTTCGATTTCATTCAACCTTTTTTCTACCCGTTCACGTGAAAAATCACGTTCTTCGACTAGGAAGGTGAAGACCTCCTCTCTATCTATTTCCCCAAATTCGATCTCAACCTCCTCTTTTACGGGGGGGTTCTGGAAGTAAGTGATTATTTCCTGCGGAGGAGGTGAGGAGGAGGGCCATTCCACTTCTTTCTTAGAGAGAATTTCTTGAAGGTTACTGTATTTTTTAACTAACTTCAAGGCACGCTTCGGGCCAATACCCTTTACTCCGTCATTAAAATCAGTTCCTAGGAGGAGAGCTACGTCTATCAACTGGGAATGCGAAATTGCTAACCCCGCTACAATATTCTGAAGGTCAAAAACGGTGGGTTTTACAGTTCGTACCATTCTCAGATTTCGGATCACCTTAGGACTTCCGAAGAGGAACGCATCGTAATCAGGACTCACCACTCCAAAACACATCCCCTTTTTTGTCATGTAGCTAGCTTGAGCTTCTGCGTCATGAGGGGCAGTGATTACTGGTACCCCCAAAAGATGTAAGAGTTCTTTTGCACTTTCTTCTATGTTCTCTTCTACTCGTATTGCCTGCTGTGCATATTTTTTAGCCGCTTCTATTTTTCCTTCCTTGAGGGCCTGTTGGTACTTTTCCTCAGCCTTCTCTCGTCGTTCTGTCCTTTTTTCAACTTCTTTTTTCTTTAGAACATAAGGAGGACCGTCGAAAATAAAAATTGGGCGGATGCCTTTTGAGATCATTTTTGCAGTACGGTTGAAGAGTCCAACGAGATGACTTGTGGTTCTTCCTTTCGAATCTTGTAGAGGACGCCCTCTGTTATCACGAATAGTTGCAAGCATTTGATAGAGAGTAGGATAGGAATCGATTGCTAGCTTTTTACCTTCTAGGTAGGCAAGACCCACACTCTCTCCAAAGTCACTTAACAGAGGGGCAAGTTTCACTCCCATCGCGCTTAACGCCCCTCTTCAGGTTGGTAGTAACTTTCTAATCTCTCAGTTTCGTCTTTTAGCCTTTCCATGAGTGTATAGATCTTTTGAGAAAAGAAGTTTTGGGCCATATCCGCTTTCTTATTGATTAACTCGATGTAGTCTCTCTTTATGGTCTCAATCTTCTGTCTTTCAGGATTCTTCTTCCCAACATCTTTTAAATGACTGTTCATGGCCTCATTTAACTCTTTAAGACCAAGCTCGAGATCTTCTAGCAACTTCTTGGTACTCCTTAGCTGTTTGAAAACATCTGCTCCTTTTTCTGAGGCACCCGCTATTTCTCCCGCGATAGGGCTGATTTCCTCAAGAAATCTCGCGTAGTTTTCTTTTAGCTCATTAAGCAACTCTAAGTACAGGTTGATTGACTTTTCATCTATCTCATGGTTCAAACTTGGTAGTTTTTCTTCACTAGAAAGTTCTAACTCTCTACATTTGTTTAGTAACGGCTTAAACTCGGCCTTAACTTTCTCATCCACTTTATCCATGGTAATCTCCCATTAAACCTTTTTTCTTTCTATCAAACAGGAAAAGGGTATCTACTCCGTATCAACTTAGCTTTCTTCTGCTTCGGTTTTCTCATCTTGATCTTCTTCGGATTCCCGTTCACTCTCTTCCCCAAACAGTTCTTCTCGTTCCTCGGCAAACAGTTCTTCCTCTTCTTTAAATACTTCTTCCTCCTCGAATACAGCTTCTTCACGTTTACCGCCGAGGATGGCTGGCAGGTTATCTCGTTTTTCTAAAAACTCGTAACGTCGATAAATATCATGAATTCGCTGAATAAGTACTTCTTGGTTCCTATCTGTGATACTCTGAGTTCTCTCTTGAACAGTTTCCAAAACTTCTTCTTTGTTATTCTCTTCACCAACTTTAATATCGAGGATCTCCTCCTTCCATGCGCCCCCGATTCTATCTTCCCGTGGTTCTTTGATGACTAACTTGATTCCTTCAGGATCAAAAATGACATTTGCAAAATGCTCTTGGACCACGGGACATATCTCTAAATCGCATGTTCCAAATCCATAGGGTTGCTTACACTTAGACCTTGCTTCTCTACTTTCTCGCCTGTGAGTACATAACGTTTCTCGGTAAAGGAACTTCTGATATAAAGTCAACGCCATTTTTCTCCCCATAGTTTATCAGTCCTGATGTTGAAATAAAAAAGTTACGTTAGAGACATACCCACCCCCCAAAGATGGTCAAAAAGAGGGCAAGCATGAAGGTGGCTCCCCATATCACTTTATTCCAGTGTAAAACTTTCTCACCGTCTAGAATACCAACGGGAAACAAGTTAAATAATGCTATGAACCCATTAAGGAAGATTCCAATGCAAAGTACGGTCTGGAACTGGGTGTAAAGGTAGTATAATCCCCAAAAGAAAATCCCAAGAAATAAGTTTACGAGAGGGCCAGCAACGGAAATTTTACCCTCCTCTTCCATATTAGTCGGAGAAGCAATCATTACCGCACCAGGGGCAAGTATTTTAAAAGGAGACACGAGAGAGAAAAGAGTCAGTAAGACTCCGAATAACATGAGCCGAAATTCGGCCCAAATTCCAAACCGTTGAGCGGTAAACTTATGAGCAATTTCATGAAGCAAAAAGGAGATAGGCATCACGACCGCGAGAAAGACACCTCGAAGGGAGATAGCTAATTCTGGCTGGAACGATAATGCAATAAGTGCAGTTAAGATAGCCGCAATTGTTAAATGTAAAACTTCTTTTCGGCTAAAATTGAAGCCTCTCCGTATGCGTGATGTAGGACGTTCCCGTAAAGGAAACAATGGAGTCCATTCCGTTTCCTCACTCATAGAAGAAGTATCGCTGGTTGTGGTTTTAACATAAGGCGGTTTCGCTTCGTCGATCCTGGGACAGTTGTGGTTCTCTGGGAGGTGATGATCCACACAGAATTTTCGCCCACATAAGGGACAAGTAAAGGGAAGGCTCACTTCCTTCCCACAATAATCGCATTTAACCATTTTCTGTACCTTCCAACACTTTTTGAAAGATCGCCCTTCTCTAGATATACCCCCGATGACATTAAAAGTATAAGTGGCCAAGTATCAGTGGTTATCCTTGTTGCCTCCACTTAAATGTTTCCAAAGATCTTTTGCGCACTTAATCGGGAGGTCCCAAGAAACAAGGATTTTTATTACCGACAACATTTCTAGTTAATACCGATTTTAATTTAAAATTGCATCTTCTTCTCAAAGAGGGGAATCAACTTTATATTGAAGAGATTGATAAAATGAGCTTAGACGTCACACTAGAGGAAGAGTTATTTCGCGTCTATAAACGGCTTCCATACGTTCCAGAAAAAGAGTTTATAAAAAAGTATCCCAAGAAACTAGGGGGGAAGAAGAAATTTGACCGAGAGAAATCAGCTGTTCAGAAGATTGGAGGAACCATTGCTGAACATATTGATGGAGAACGTTGCGTTTATGAAATCACAAGGGGTCTCAGAGAAATGGGACACGAGGTAACCCCTGACATTGTGTTCAAAATACTTGAAGAATTCAGAGAATTGGGTGCAATTAGAGTGCAAATGCTGAAGCCCCCAGAGACTGTGATGAAAGAAAAAGTGTATACTACCACTCCTAAATTGGAAGTCACACGGGAGGAAGTTCCTGAAGTTGCAAAGGTCCCTGAAGCGAAACCCAAACCAGAACCTAAGAAAGTTGAGGTTGCAAAGCCCAAAATCGAAGAGCCAGAAGTAGAAGCAGTAGAAAAAGATTTGGCAGAGATGTTGGCAGACTTAGAAACCGCACCCTCTGAAACACGACTGACAAAAGTTTCTGAAAAAGGAGGGCCCGTCTTGGAAGCACTCCTTAATATGAATGATGATATTGAAATAGCTGCAGTCTGTACGAACGATGGGTATAGTGTTTCTTTTGCCTCTAGAAAAGAAATTAAAATTGATGAATTGAGAGTAGCAGCTTCCTCCGCTGTGATCGGCAGTGTTAGTGAGAAAAATCTGGGCTATCTTAATAAGGGAGAGCCAGAAGAAATCATCGTTTACTCCGAAGAGGGGTTGATATATCTGCTCCCGATTTCCCAAGAGTACCTTTTAACACTAACTGCTACAAAAGATGCCCAGGTTGGAACACTCATTCGGGACGCTGTTTGGGCTAGCAGAAGAGTGAAAAGCGAATTACAGCGCACAGAAGGTTAGTAAGCTTATCTGATACGGATAAGGTAACTTGAAACTTGAGGTAAGCTCACTACTTACCCAACATAATGGAGATATGCTTTACAAGCAAGCGCTCCGTTTCCGTTCGAAGAGATTGTTTGGAGAAATTTTCTTCACTCGGAAGTTCTCCCGCATAGTTTATCCTGCTTTGCTTTACTGCAGCGGTTATTCTCCTTAATATTTGAATTATTTGACGAATCGAGTTATCGGAGGGAGACTTGGATCCGAGAGCGACTTCAAAGGAAAGTGTGTCCCCAAGGGTTTGCTCCATCAAGTCGACGCCTGGATTTTTAACTGTTGTTTCTTTCTCGACCATACAGATTTCTTTACCTACAAAGTCCGTCCAGTTCCTCTTAAACTCTTCTACATTAGTAACTATAAAAGGCAAGTCTTCTTTTAGGATCAAACCCAAGAAACCAGCTGGTAAACTTTTGGTTACTGTGCCTACTAGCATTTCTAAGTTCTTAGTCTGTTGCGCAGTTTCTACGATTAAAACCACATTTTTCGAAGTAATAACTCTATAGAGAGCTACTGCAACCGCTCTAAACCCCATCGAATCGGTAATAAGGTCAAAAGCGTGGATAGGAAGCCCTTTCAAAAGTTTCCGCTTTCCATTGCACTCGTTATTGTTTTTACAAGAGTTACTTCGCATCGTTAGACTCCTTCAAGAACTATTAAGGCGTCTTCCTGTCAGTTTATTCGAAGTTAATAGGACACATTCCTTCGAGGATGTTACAGAAAAAATAAAAAGGAATAACAAACGAGATACGCTCACCAAGCTGCTATCTGTCCATCAGTTCGAGGCTCACTTCCTCCAGCAAATACGTTATTATCTTTCCATATGATCTGCCCCCTACCAAACCCTCCTGAATGAAGCGCATACCGAATATTATGTCCTCTACTAGTCAATGCCTTTGCGAGGTATTTTGGGAAACTGTGTTCCACTACAACGTGTTTACTGTCAGTCCAACGCCACCTGGGAGCATCTAACGCCGCTTGAGGGTTAAGGTTGAAATCTATCATATTCATTATGACTTGAAGGTGTCCCTGGGGTTGCATGTAGCCGCCCATTACCCCGAAAGGGCCAACTGGTTTATCGTTTGTGGTAAGGAATCCAGGAATTATTGTGTGGTACGTCCGTTTTCCAGGTTTCAAAACGTTCGCATCAGAAGGATCCAAAGAGAACAAGTGTCCTCTGTTTTGAAGCGCAATACCCGTCTCTGGTACTACGAGGCCTGATCCAAATCCCATATAATTGCTCTGGATATAGGACACCATATTTCCGTTCTTATCGGCAGTGGCTAGGTAAACCGTTTCTCCTTCTGTGGGTTTACCAGGCCGAGGTTTTAACGCCTCCTTTCCGATCAACGCTCTTCGCGTTTCCGCATAAGATTCGGAGAGTAGCTCTCGTACCTTCACTTTCATGAATTCTGGATCTGTGATAAATTCTTTTCCATCAGCAAACGCTAGTTTTAGAGCTTCTATTTGCCTATGGTAAGCTTTCACTGTGTCTTTACACTCAAATTCAAACCCTTTAAGGATATTCAAAGCCATGAGGGCAATGAGACCTTGTCCATTCGGGGGAAGTTCCCACACATCGTAGCCACGATAGGTTACTTTAATTGGGTTCACCCATTCAGGTTGGAATGCGGCAAGGTCTGCTTTGGTAAGGTAGCCATCATACTCTTTAGAGAACTCATCTATTTTCTCTGCCAGCTTTCCTTCGTAAAATGCTCTACTCTTGGTTTCAGCGATGGACCGCAGTGTTTCTGCATGGTCAGGTGACTTCCATACTTCTCCAATCTCTGGGGGACGTCCGTTGGGAGCAAAGGTTTCAAACCAATGTTTGAATTGTTCTCCCTCTTGCTTTTTATAATACTCGTAAGCATGCTTCCAAGATTTCCCAAGGATTGGAGAGAGGGGGTACCCCTCTTCTGCGTATTCGACGGCTGGTTTGAGAATTTCCGTTAAAGGAAGTTCCCCGAAGCGATCGGAAAGAGTCGCCCAAGCGGCTGGTACTCCTGGCACAGTAACTGGTCCCCATCCCACCTTTGGCATTTCATCATAACCCTCTTCGTTGAGCGTCTCTATGGAAATAGCACTAGGTGCAGGTCCACTAGAGTTCAACCCGTGAAGGTCCCCCCCATGCCAAAGTAATGCAAACGCATCACCACCTATCCCATTAGACGTGGGCTCTAACACTGTCAAAGCTGCTGCACTGGCTATAGCTGCATCGATAGCGTTACCCCCTTTTTTAAGTATCTCCAGTCCTGCCTGAGCTGCTAACGGTTGAGAAGTTGCGATCATACCCTTCTTCGCATAAATGACCCGTCTCCTCGATGGATACGGATATTCTAGAGGATCCCAATTCATATCTCTCCCTTGTTCGATTGAGGAAAGAATACATTTAGTTCTTAGTTTAACCTTTTTAGCAACCATTTTTGAATTTTTTTAAACGAAAAGTGTCCACGCTGAAAAAGAACGCTTACGAAAAGTGAAACTATGAGAAACGGGAAGGAACACAAACAAAAAACGAAACTTGATACGATAGAGACCCCTATTGACTGCCGTATTCAAAGCCGTATTAATCGATTCGTGGTAAAAGTAACCATGGGGGATAAACCAGAAAAGGTGCACATTAACAACACTGGAAGGTTGACGGACCTTCTACAGAGGGGACGACGAGGATTTTGCAACCCCATTAAGAATCCTGAGAAGCTAAAGTATCGTCTTTTTGCAGTCGAAGAGGAGGGTGGTTTGGGGGCCATTATCGACACTAGATTACAAATGAAAGCTTTTGAGAGCGCAGTCAACCTTGATCGTATTCCTTGGTTGAAAGCGTGGAAAATGGTAAAGCGAAACCCAAAACTCGGAGATTCTCTTCTTGATTACCTATTCAAAGGGGATAGTAACTTGCTGTACATGGAAGTAAAAAGCGCTGTAATGAGGGAGAATGGCTTTGCCATGTATCCCGATTGTCCTTCCTCGAGGGGTCAGCGACACATACGGGAGCTTATAGATCATGTACAAAAAGGTAAACAAGGAAGTATACTTTTCATCGCTGCACTCCCAAACGTATATGCTTTTAAGCCTTATAAGAAAGGTGATCCCAAGATATACACACTACTGCAAAAGGCACAAAAGAGGGGGGTCCTAATTAAGGCTTTGCGGATGTATTACCATCCAGAAAGAGCTACAATTTACTTAACTGACCCAGATCTTGACGTTGAACTCGCATAAGGTGGAAGATAGATTATAATCATGTTGATGCTGCTCTTACTCCTCTAAGAAGACGAGCACTACACTATTGGAGTCCTCTTTCTCGGAATGGTTATTATAGCTGTGACGGTAATAGTTCGTGGATAGCTCTTAGCTCCTCTAGACCAAACTGTCTGCGAGTGAGCGTTCCTGTACCATGTTTTTCTAAGAATCGGTCTAGGTAAAGTATAAAACAGGGAAGAAAACGTGTAAGGTTTCTCCGTGGGTCTAAGAGTCTTTAGTATCTCTATACTTCAAATATCTTCGTATTTTTCTTGTCGTTTCAGTTCTACCTAATTTTTCGTAGGCTTTAGCCTCATATTCTAAAGATAAGACTGGTATCTTTTTACTCTTTACCTCTACATATTCTATGTGATCTTTAATATCCACAGGTTCTTCCCAGCCACCGTCGTCATCCCGTTTTTGAAGTGCCCCCATTATCTCAACTTTAATTCCATTTATCTTCAAAGTACCGAAGTGTGACCTAAGCGTCTCACTTTCTGTAAGTTCAACGTTCTTAACAATTGTGACTTCCGTTTTCATGCACCTTGATAAGAGTTCTTGAATGTGATACGCTTCCGTCTTATCAGTCTGAATGTCAATATCTTTTGGCTTGCAGGGTATACCTCGTAGAGCAAAGCTCATACTACCTGTGACTGCCCAAGTGATACGTTTCTTACTGAGTATATCGTGTATTCTCCAAAGAACTTCCAAGTATTGTTCTTTCTCTTCCCAACCAGTTGTATCTTTCCCAAGCATGGACATCCCGTACATTTTTTATGATCTCTTGGCTATTGAAAGCAGATAGTGCACAAGGAAGGCTACTAGAAAGGAAGGAAGGCTAGCACCTATTGACGGGAGATTAATTTGGGGAAAAAGGTATGTTATTGTGAAGTAAATGGTGGCTCCACTTACCCACGAGATGATACCCACTATATCTAATTTTTTCTCTCCGTAGAAATCTTCACGCTTATACTGAGTTCTCTTTACCACTAAAAAATCTGCAATGACCACTCCAAAAAGCGGGACGAAAAAACCTCCAATCAAATAAAGGAAGTTAATGTATTGTCCTAAAGGCAGCATTAAGACGATAATCAAGCCTATTGCAGTGGCTCCCGTGACAAGAGTCCTTTGATTGGCGTTAGGGAAGAGATTCTTGATTGACATCCCAGTAGAGAAGATATCCGCGAATGCATTATCGGTTTCATCTACGATAATCAAAGCTAAAGCTACTCCGCCAAGTAAAATTGACGAAATAGCAACCACCACATTTGCTTGGTCAGTTAATACTACAAGGGCGGCTCCGAGGCTATAAAACCATGTATTTGTGAGGGTATATCCAGAAAACGTGCCAAAAAATCCCTGTTTATCGTTCTCGGCGAACCGGTTATAATCATTTACAAGGGGCATCCAAGAGATGGGCATTGCGATCACTAAATCAAGGGCAGAAAAGAACGGGATAGATCCTACGCTTGTGAGGCTTATCCTTACATTCCAACCCTCTGTAATTAAGTAGACGGTTATCCAGATCGTAGAGGCAAACACAAGCCAAATAGCGAATTTTTCAAGCCATTTCCTGACGACTGTAATAGGGCCTCCGTAAGCTAACAGCCAACAGAAGATCGCTATGATGATCGCCCAGAATACTTCGGTATACCTTCCTAAGAACGGTCCTGATATCGTAGTAGCTGCTTCTTTCATCACGATGAACTCAAATGCTGTCCATCCTATAAGTTGAATGACATTCAGAGCAGTCGGCAAATAAGATCCCCATCTACCTAGGGCAGGCCTTACACTTACCATGGTCGGGACGCCGTACTTGGATCCAATAAGACCAGCAGATGCGAGCATAAGACTGCCAAGTATAGAACCAAGGATGGAAACAATTATCGCCGTTAGCAGGCCAAGACCTAACTCTGCTCCAGCCTGGAAAACCAACAGACCAACACCCAAACTAGACCAGAGCACGAAGTAATCAAGAAAACCAAGGGTTTTTTTCTCCTCTGGCACGGGCTCAATCCCCCATTCCGGAGGCTCTTCTACTAAAGGTATTCCCATCACCCTATAAGTTCAACTTGTATCCTTTTTATTTGGCCTTTCTCTACCGATCGCACATCTACCCATCGATCAAAGCTCTTGCTTTAAGTAATTACGTTGTCTCCTCTTCCGTTTCAAGGCTAAAAACAGTTTACATTCAAGTCATTGGGATTAGAGCGTTTCATGCCTCTTGATCCTTTAGTTCTTGAAGCAGTGGGATTCTATTTATTCTTTTCTCTGAAAGTAACTCCCAACGAATCCCATCTGGTCTTGGAAACGTGGTATCTGTTCTAATGATCCTTCGAGGAGTTGCGATAATATCCACAGGGAGATCATGCGGCCCCATGGGAATGTTTTCGAGAATCTGGACTTCATGTACGGTTGTTACTATACATTCCCGTGAAAAAGCATCGTAGTCTTTGAGAAGCCCATACTCAAGATCAGTGTATCCTTTTCCCTTCCCAAGCCTTCCCCCCGTGGTTGTCACCCCCACAGAGCCAGCCATGAACAAATCGATTTGAAGCTCAGAGGGATGGACTGGGTTTCCTTCCTTGAAGCTACCTTTTATAGTGGAAGCAGTCCTAAGCGCTTTTTTTCCAATTGTTGAAGGATCTAACTCTAAAAATCCCTCTCGAATACCAGGTGTAGCCAGAATGAGGGTTTTACCGTCTTTTAATGCGTTTTTCCTAAACGGCTGCTGAGGAGCGTCTGGATTAGTAAAAATACATTCTGCTTCCAGATATTCTGGGCTTTCACTTATGGTTAATGCTGCCTCTCTGGCCCCAACGAAGTTAGGAACCCGCCCAAATACGGGTCGAGGAAACCTCGCAAGGTTGTTTTCTTCCATTAAACTCCAAATATTCTCTCTGACTCTTTTTTTCCTGTCGTTTTCCATTTCCTTCACCAAAATGGGGAATTCTGTCGAGGTGGTTTTTGATAGATCCCTTCAAATAGTTAACTCAAAAGAGGGAAAAAGTAAAAGTACAAAAACAATGAGAAGGGAAAGCATCCCACTGCAAAGTCAAAAGAGAAGGAACGGAGGAAACGAATGAAATCAGATCCCACAGTTACAATAATCTTTGATTTGGATGGCGTTCTCTTGAATTCTGAAGAGGATCTCACTTGGTTAAAGAGCGCCTTATCCAAAACTCTTCTAACATATGGTTTAGCAGCCACTGAACAGAATCTGAGAAAACTATACCCAGGAAGAGTTCGGAAGTTCCAAGAAGAAGTTAAGGGATTTAATGTAGACCCCGCAAAGCTATGGAAGACGAGAGACAAACATTATACAAACGAGAAGATTTATGCCATGAAAAATGGAGAGATTAAACCCTTTCCAGACGTATCAGAACTTTACAAACTTAAAGGACGTTACAGCTTGGGGATTATTACCAATTCACCGCAAGAGGTTGCCGATACGTTTGTGAGCCATTTCGGCTATGACGACCTCTTTGAGGTAGTGATTGGACGAGGGACAAGTCTTGACGATCTTACGAAGTTAAAACCAAATCCTCATCTTTTCAAAAAGTTGAAGGAAGAACACCGAGGGGACACAGTCGTCTACGTAGGAGATAGAGAAAGTGATAGAAAATTTGCTGAGAACACAGGGATGAAGTTTTTACACCTAACACGAGATAAAAATGGTCTCAAAAACCTGAAAGAAGTGGTTTCAAAGGTTAGCCGAGGCCCTCTATGAGAGAATTGTCAAGGGGATGTGTTCTTTTTATTTACTGGAGGCAAGAGAGCAGTCAAAGTTCTGACTCTGAAGTTCTATAGCTCTTCGAATTTTCAACTCAAAAAATGGCTTAAGAAAGAACAATATACTATGTTTCTTTTCCTCGTTCTTTTTCTTCAAATCGTTCTCTTATTCTTTTGATTTTCTCTCTCCTTTCTATATCCTTGTTTATTTCGTCCCCCTCAAAGATTTCACCAAGTTGTTTTAATGTTAACGCAGGGACAACAACAATGATACTCAAAATGCCTACGGTAATCAAAAATAAAGCAAAGAGTTTAACAGTTGTTAAAACATAGAGCAATATCCCTAGCGTTATCATTGCTAGAGGAATCATAACTCCGGTTATCTTGACCTCTAATCCATATGCCTCCTCTTTGTTTTGCTCTTTCTTCAACCGACATCCCTTCCGCTTAAATAGGCCTCCCACTATTAAACGTTCTTTTTCCCTTTAAGTCAAGAAAACTTTCTCTCCTAACTATTAATCCCTTTTAGCACACTGATTTTTTCTTTTTAGAAAAATACATCACTATAGCGATCAAAACAAGCACTCCTACGGAAATCACAATGAGTTCTTCTTCCCATCCAGGGGCACCAACTGGACTTGTATTCACTACAAAACTAATAGAGCGATGTACCGTATTTCCAGCATTATCCACAGCTTCAACAGTCACATTATGTTTGCCTTCCGTTAACTCAAAAAAGCTATAATCCCCCCGATTCCCAATGTCTCGCCAGTTTCCTGAGTCAAGTTGTATCAAATAATGGTTACTACCAGAACAGTTATCGCTTCCTACCCAAGAAACCGTAACTTTCTTTGTGTGAAGGACAGAAGAATTACTAGGTTTTTCAAACTGGAAGGAAGAGAAACTGTTGTCTGTTTTAATGATAATGGATGCATGGTCGGTCAGGCCGTCGGAGTCGTTGACCAGTACTGTGGCTATGTGGATGCCATCGGATAGCAGAAAAGAAGGGAGTTCATAAACCCAGCTTTCAGAAACAGGAATACGTCCCCATGCTTTTCCGTCTATTGAGAGATGGAAGTCACGTATAGTCTCAAGTCCTTGGGGATCCTCTAACTGCCCACTTAAACTAATATTTCCCCTAAACCACTCCTCTAGTGGATTGATAGACACCCTAGGGGCAAAAATAACCTTTCTTTTTGGAAGATAGCCGTACTTTGAAACATACAATTCTAGAGAAGAACGATTCAGTCCAGAAGCATTGAGAACGAAATTTGCTTTTCCAGAAGCATTGGTTTGTGTACGGGTGTAGAGGTTAGAGGAGCTGGTAAGCGTTACCATAGCATCGGGTATATCACGGGCGGTTGAATTTTCTTCTACGGATACGATAATGTTATAGGCAGTAGCACCGATATTATCCACAGAAAAGGTTACATTCAACACTTCCGGCTCACTAGTCCATATTGGTATCTCTGGATCACCAAGTAAGTTGTAAGCCATCAAATTCTTCTTGGTAGCGTTCCCGTTACCGAATCCTTCATCATTGAGGTAGTCCACCTTGGAGTCGTAGAAGGCCTCTCCCGGAGAATGTTTACTTTCGTTGAAAAATTGTTCCCAAAACCTGTAGGAAAATCCTTGGTTATACTGCCCCCCATCACGTTCTAAATCTGGCCCCCATCCCACTGCATACCAAGTGGTTCGAGTTGCTGCGACCACGCCAATACCTACATTTTTTAAAATATATTCTGCTAGACAATCATCAACATAGTCAAAACAGCCACTGCTACATGCATCAATATAAAAAAAGGGCATCTTCGCTTCATTTTGAGTAGGACTATCCACAGAAAAAAATTCATCCCAGCTACATTCCTTATCATCCTCAAGCTTATCGTTATCATAATCATTTGCCCATATTTTCCGCCATACACCTTCTTCGCTCCCGTGAGAGGCAAAATTAACAACTGATGCACCATTATTAATGGCCTCAATAACGTTAGATGAGGTTAGGGCAGCTTCATGAGGCCAATCAGTAGGATTGAGGCCAGCCTCTTCTGCTAAACGGATGTAATCGAATGAAGCATGTTTTATTATGTTCTCAACAATATAGTAATTCAACTTAGCTTCATCCGTTTCTAGCCATTCTCTTTCATCATCTCCATCTGTATCCCTAGCGTAGTTACTAAATGCTCCAGCTAGGACAGCTTTAGTGTGCCAAGATCCAATTGGTGGCTTTTTTTCGTATTCTACGATTCGACTAACTAAGTTCGCCATCTCATCTTCATTACTTGCTGAAAGACGACCAACGTAAACTTCAGGAGTCCACGTCACTCCATCTATATTGTGAATACCCTCAGCACCCTTGTAATATTCCCCATATATGTGATCTCCATCATCATCCCACGTTCCGTTCAAGTCAACATAGTAGTAGTCGGTAGGTACGAAGTCTCCATCGTCAGAGGCGAAATCAATTGCTAACACCTCTCTAGAAGGAATGTCATCCACATCTCCTGCCAGTAAAACCCACTTGATCCCCTCTGAAACGTACGATTCGTTAATAAACGCCCGCACTTTTGCAGCAAGATCCCAACCACTAACGTTTGCATTAAGGATATCCTCAACAGTAACTATTTTTGTCTGGAGGCCTCTTTTTATTTTCCATTCTACCAAGGGGCGGAGTTCATCTTCATATTCCTTGGTAGTGATAATGAGGTAGTCTGCGGGGTACTCTTGCAGATATTTCAATCCGTTACCGCGACGCCTATAACTATCTGTGGGAAGAAGGTAACCCTTCGGGCCACTATGGGATGATAAGAGAGTTACTTTCTCTGTTGGTGTGCTTTGCCTCTGCCATGTATAGCCTCGTATACTTGTAAAAAGGAGGGGAAGGATAAATGCGGCAAGAAGTGTCTTGTGTCTCATCTAACTCACTAAAGCGTACCTATAATACAGGGAGGATAGTTCTCTTTTAAGAACTTCTTAGGGTCAAAAGGAACTCCATGAAAGGATCCCCCATCTTCTTAGAACGATGCATGAGGGAAAAGTTAATGTTCTAGCGGAGAAGTAGATGATCCACTTGAGAAAATTGTCGTACGCATGACGATCAAAGCTTACAGGCTAAAAATAAAGTATAATTTTAGTTCTTCCCCTTTAGAGTATACGCGGCTTCTGTTGAGCACTTTAAAAAGAGTGAATTTACCCAATGAACAGTATCCATAGGACGCTAGGGACTCTATCCTTAATCAAACGAGGTGATTCACGGTAAACTTAAAAGCTCCTTGTTGATCTCTTATACGGAAGGTGGGTAATCGCTAAGTATTGGTGGCCGCAAAAACGATGGAAAGAGAGGAGGAGAAATGAAGAGTAAAAAGAACGAATATGTTAAGTACTACGGTAAAATACTGCCGAGACGCGAGGCGGAAGCCCTAAATGACATAAAAGAGCACACATACTTCGAGGAGATGCCAGAGTTCACCGTGGAGGACAAGAGGGTCGTAACCCTCAAGCACGACACTGAGGAGATCTACGACCTAGAGCCGACAGTCCGATCGTACGCCCGTAACCATACAGTATGAGATCCCTCTGAAAGATTGGTGACCGTACAGCCCGTTTGATTGTTGTAGGGGAAGTCCGTGCCATTCTGCGGCTTCGTAATGTTCACCCACGGATCGCGATCGGAAACGATGCTGAGGGTGCTGGCTTCCTGTTTGGCTTCACACTCGTTCGGTGAGGTGATTGCTGGTCTTTTGCCGTTCCTCCTTGTCGGTTTCTTGTTGACTTTGCTCAGTTACCTCACGAAGTTTTCAACAGGGATGGGCTTTTCTAGGAGCTTGCCGTCGATCGCTTTAATGTATTTTTGATCTTGGGATGGTATCCCACGTGCAGGAGCGAGAGGCATAGAAGTCAAGATTGCTATGGTTAACAGGCACGCTATCAACGTCCCTTGGATCTTTTTCATCTTAATACAGCTTACCGAATCCTTAAAGCCCACCAAAGTATAGGTTACGTCAGACCCAAATTTTTCTTTCGTTGCCGTCTTCCACGCATCTTTGATGCCTTTCCCATTTAGGAGATAATTCGCGAACGTTGTTCCAAGATATTGCGCATCTTTATCTAGAAAACATGTCTTGAATCCCAAGATAGCATGCAAATGGTTTCCAGCACATGCATGAGCGATCCATTCATCCGTTACATCGGGATGTAAAGTTTGACAGGAGCTTAAAGCTATCCATTCGAGATCCCCATCACCCCACTTCGTCTCTGAATAGTGTACTTCTTTCTCATAGCTACCATCTCCATCATAATTCGTTGAGAAATGTATCAGTCCTTTAGCTCCATGCCCTGCAAAATAGGCAAAATCTGCATCATCAACGTAGATACTGTCCCAACCGCCAACGGAAGATTTCTCGAAGTCCTTTTCCCACACCCTTTACCCGTGTATAAGCTTCATACAATAGAATACAACGGCCAGACGCTTCGTATCCCTGATTACAACTTACTTAAAAAAATTGAGCAGAAAACAGCTAAGGTTCCCAAGGTTACCACAAAAAAAGGAGAAATTACGGCACTTACACTTAAAAATGCTGGGATTTCGGATATCACCCATCTCAGACACCTTCAAAGTCTCCAAAAGATTGATCTTTCCTCTACGAAAGTTGCTGATCTCTCACCGTTAAAACATCTCGATAACCTGTTAACCCTTAAACTTGCAAAAACTAACGTGTCTGATCTCTCTCCGTTAAGCCCCCTTACCTCACTTGACCTTCGAGGTACCCAAGTTCCTGATCTCTCTCCTCTAAAGGATCTTAACAACTTGCGAGTACTCGATCTGTCACGTATAAAAGTTTCAGACTTTTCCCCCTTGGTACACCTGAACCATCTCCGCGTACTTAACGGAACTTGGACTGATGTGTCGGATCTTTTCCCGTTAGCAAATTTAAGGGATCTTCGAGTTCTTCTCCTCGAAGGTACTAACGTTGCGGATCTTACCCCACTAAGGAACTTAATACGCTTAGAAACCCTACATCTTACAGACACGGAATTCTCAGAGATTTCCGCCTTGACACAACTACGTAACCTACGAAACCTCGACCTAGAAGGAACCAACGTGTCCGATCTATCCCCCTTAAAGAGTGTTGAAACCCTCCAAGTGCTTAACCTTTCCCACACAGACGTCAACGTGGCTTCTTTAAAGCAGCTAAGAACCATAAGAGAACTTGATCTCTCCCATACACGAATTTCTGACCTTTCTCCCTTAAACGAGTTTCACTGCTTGCAAGTGCTCGATCTTGAGGATACCTTTGTCTCTAACGTGTATACCTTACGGAATTTAGAAAACTTACGGATCGTAGATCTCTCAAACACTCGAGTATCCGCAGAGGATCGGGTAGTAGAGTTCCTTAAGGAGCAAGGAGTTCAGATAGTTTTGTGAGTCTGTCTGTCTACGAGGGGAAAGGAGGAACGGCTCCCACGCATGTTACATAAACTTTTCAAGTCCTTTACCTTCAAAGTCAACTGTTTGGAAATCTTTAGCGAACGTTATTTCTGTGTCACCCTTCGTTTTCTCCTCTAGAAAGTTCCTTTGTTTTTCCAAGGAGCTGTAAAGCATGTTATACCCGAAATGCTGTAGGATGGCCATCGTAGGCTCAATTGCGTTAATGATCTCTGCAGCATCTTCCACGTTGAGGTGTCCCTGCCATTTTTTTGAGAGAGGACGTAGCACATTTATGACAAGATAATCGGAATCAGAGAAAAACGTAAGTAGATTGTCAAACAGTTCGGTATCTGTGATGAAGCCGATTGTTTTTTCACTAGCTATTTTGAACGCCATAGTGTTCGGATCTCCATGTTTCGTCCGTAAAAATTGCATCGTTCGCCCTTTCAATTCGACAGGGCGTCCTTCTTTCATTTCGATGATACGCTCTACTGCATTCTGATGGTATTCACTGATAACTTGAGTATAATCCTCTTCTGCGACCTCTACTCCGTTTAAAACCGTAGAATTTGCGATCAGTACTCCCCTCTCGTTCTTACATCCATGGGTCATCGCTTCAATTATAGCTTCTGCATCGTTCGAATGGTCTAAGTGCGCATGAGTCACAATTAATCCGTCTAATTTATTTAACGCTATGCCTTCTTGCAGTGAATATACAAGGGCGCCAGGGCCAGGATCAACATAAAGGTGTAGGTCGTCATTCGCTCTTGAATCGTAAAACACCATTCCCCCCGTTCTTCTCTTCTGAGAGATCATCACAAATCGTCCACCACCAGTACCCAAGAATTTAATTTTCACAGTGTTCACCTTCCCTCTCTATACGAACATCATCCTTTTTATGTGTGACTTGATGCCGTACCCCAGAGGTTTGAAACCTCGTCCCGACTTTGATCCTCATTTAGGAGAAGACCGTCTATAGCGAAAAGCGTTACTATGAGGAAAAGGATGCCAACTTGAGTCTAACAATTTAATAAATGTTGTATAGTTAATTTCCTTTGCATAATCTTAAAGGAATGAGGATTACCATGGGTGCTCTACTAGCATACGTCGGAGAAGCGAAGGATGCCTCTCAAGAAATACTTAAAGGACTAGCAAAAGTGAAATTTCTAGGCAGGGACGGGGTAAGTCTTGCGATGCTACATAACGGAGAACTCTTTAGGGCGAGAAGCGCAAAGGGATTCGAGCAAGCCATTAGAGAAGAAAATTTCAACTTGAAAGGCTCCATGGGAATTGGAGGGATACGGTTTGCCACTCATGGTCGCCCCACTATTGAAAACACCCCTCCCTTCTTCGATTGCGATACCAATTTTGCCGCTATTACTGGAGGAGTGATAGAGAACTTTTCCCAACTAAAGCAATTACTCTCTAAGAAGGGACATCTCTTTAAGTCCAGAAACGATGGCGAAGTTGTTCCCCACTTACTGGAGGACCTCCTACATGAAAAACACGTGGATGCATACAGAATGACCCTTAACAGGGTAGAAGGTCCTTTTTCACTCCTAATTCTTGACAAATCCTTGCCAGCAATAGTTGCGTACTCTCCTGAGTCAGATCTTTTCCTCTCTCAAGCGGAAGGAGGACGGTACGTGGCTTCCGAACCAGAGATGTTGGATAGCCCAGTCCTTATTAAACAAAAGAAGGCGTGCATTTTAACTCCTGGAAAAACCCGTCTCCTTGATCTCCCCTCAGAGAAGATCAGTAGTATCGACCTCTCCTCCCCTGAAGACCTTGAAAAAGTTCCCCCTCCAAAGTTCGAGAACTTTATGAGTAGAGAAATCCATAACCAACCTTACGCCTTACGCCGTGCGTTGGCATCGAGTCAAGAAAAGTATGTGAACTTAATTGCTCGGATGATCTCAAAGGGGGAAGGACTCTTCCTCACGGGTTGTGGAACTTCGTATCATGCTGCAAGACTTGGGGGGTACCTTTTCCGACAGATCTCCGATCTCACGCCTTCTGTTGTCAATGCAGCTGAATTCCGTTACTATACTCTGAAAGATTTGGAGCCAGGTGCTGTTATTCTCGCAATTTCTCAATCAGGTAGAACGACGGATCTTCTCAGGACCGTACGAGATGCAAAAATGTATGGAGCATCCATCATTGGAATTCTGAATCACCTTGCAACGCCATTGATGTTCGCATCTAACCTTTACCTCCCGATAGGTGTTGGAGAAGAAAACGCAATACCTGCTACGAAGTCCTTCTTAGGCACGTTGATATGCTTGTACAAGATCACACTCAAAATAGCTGAAAGGAAACAGATAAACAGAGAGCTCGTCGCTTCAACAAAAGAGCGGCTGAAGAAAGCACCTCAACTAATTCAGAAGACGATTGAATGCACAGAACCGATCATAGCAAAGATCGCCTCCAAGATCAAAAAGAAGAACCACATCTTCGTGTTAGGGAGAGGGATTGATTTACCAGTAGCCTTAGAGGGCAGTTTAAAATTCAAAGAAGCAGCTCACATTCATTCAGAGGGAATGACTGCTGGAGAGCTACGACACGGTTCAATAACCCTCCTTGAAAAGAAATTCCCCGCTATCTTCTTAATTCCCCAAGAAAAAGACGCTAGAGAAGATACGTACGCACTTATCTCCGAAGCCAATGAAATTGGAGGAGATTCTATATTAATTACGGAGGAAACAGATATCAAAGCAGAACGTGTATCAAGTAAGGTCATCAAAGTTCCGAAAACCTCCAAACTACTTTCCCCATTCGTTAAAACTGTTCCTTTACAACTTCTTTCCTACAAAATCGGCACTCTCAGAGGGATAACGGTTGATAAACCGAAAGCTCTATCAAAATCGGTTATATTAGAGGAGTAGGTTACCATGTCGGACGAACAATACGCTCTTGGAGTAGACATAGGGGCAAGTAACGTACGCTTATGTATAGGAACGAGGGAGGGAGAAATACTCAAAAAAGTATCCCAATCTACCCCAAAGAAGGGAACATCGGGAAAAGTAGTAACGGAGCAAATCATCTCTCTAGTAAAATCGATTCAAAGCGACTTTTCCTCTTCGCTTGTGGGTATTGGTATTGGTTCTATTGGTCCCCTCGACATCCAGCAGGGAATTGTGCACAAACCTCCGAATCTTCCATATCGTAAAATTTCTTTAAAGGATCCCCTAAAAAAGGCCGTTAATCTGCCAGTATTCATACTTAACGATTGTGTTACCGCTGTGATTGGTGAGAAACACTTTGGAGCGGGAAAGGAGAGAGAAAATTTGGCATTTGTGACCCTCTCTTCTGGGATAGGTGGGGGGATCATTGTGGATGGACATGTATTGGTGGGAAAAGAGGGAAATGCTACTGAAATCGGACACGTAGTAGTAGATCCAGAAGGGAGACTTACCTGTGGATGTGGAAAACGGGGTCACTGGGAAGCATACTGTGGGGGAGAGAACATTCCCAACTACGTTGAATTGTTAATTGAGAACGGCAGGATCTCCCCGAGAACATTGCTTAGTGGAAAAGTTCACGAGAGGAAACTTAGCTCGGAGTTGATCTACCGCTTAGCAAAGGCAGGAAACAAAGAGGCACTAAAAATTACTGAGGATATTGGAAAAATTAACGCCATAGGGTTTGCGGATCTCATAAATTGTTTTGCTCCTTCTCTCATAACCGTTGGGGGTGCTATCGCCTTGAGCAACCCCGAGTTAGTGTTGACGCCAATTAAGAGGTATCTTGAAAACTACACGATAAATCCGGTTCCTTCAATAGAACTTACACCACTTAAAGAAGACGTTGTGCTTTACGGAGCTCTATGGATGGCATTCAACAGGTTTCCTGAGAAAACGTGAGATTAGATCTGCTCTAATATCGTCAACAGCATCTCCAAGTTCTCAGCTGAAATCTCCGTTTTGAACTCTCCCCGCTCTCGAGAGAGCATAAGATAATTTTCACCAACTTTCCATCCAATTTCAGCACCGTCACTGGCGAAACCAGGATTAAAACCGTCAGCTTTGCTGGCCAAGTGTCTAGCTGCATCCTCTAAATTCTCTCCCTCTTCTCCTTCCACAGTGAGAGTCTGGACACCAGCATCGAAGACCCCTTCTCCCACCCACAGCTTCCTCCATCGTAATGATTTACCCATCTCTGTAAGAGATTCCCTTATTTTTCCAATCTTCCTACTGTTAACCCGCTTACGTCCTATTTCGAGCCCCTTTTTTTCCAAGTTCTCCTTTTTTCTCTCGATTTCCTGTTCGCCAAGCTCATCACAGATAAGGACACGGAACTTTTCAAAAAGGATGGCTTCCCACTTTCCTTTCCACCCGATAGTACTATTGAAATGCAACATGTCTTTTAGACTAATAGTACCCAAGAGGTACACACAGTTCCCATCAATCGTAGGATCTATCTGGTTAACTCGCTTCGAAACATTGAGAGAACGTACCTCAAGTGCGTCTATGAGAGCATCTAAAGGTTGATCCTTCGTGTCGTATTGGAGAATTCGCCACTTTTTATTCTTAAAATTACTCAAACGCAAGAGAAATAGAGCATACATTCTACTTTTCCAAGATTTCTTGATAGAGTTCAAAACTTCTCGTCTGTTCATGGAAAGAAGTTCTTCAAGCTTTTTTATGTCCTCTTTTGATAGTAACGCCGCAATATCTGATGAAAGTGACAAACCATTCCTCCTCATAAAGTCACTATTGCCCTTAACTTAAGGCAGTTAGTAATTTAAAGAGTCACCTCTCTTCTAACAATGCTTCTTCTCCCTTTCCCATGCGTTCTCCTTGGTAAATACCTTGATATTGGCCTGAAGCGTTCGCAGATAGGAAGATCATCTGTCCAACTTTGGCTCCTTTCTTGAGGTGAATTCCCTTATCGTTATGTACGACAAGTAAACCCTCTCCACGCCCTCTATAGCCAGAATCCCATACAGCACTATGCAACCTTGCACCCATCCGCATAAGGGACGACCGTGGAAACACCAAACCAATGGTATCGTCAGGAATCTGCACTATCTCTTTATACACCACAACGTAGCTTCCTTTTCTCAAGTGATATACCCCCTTCTTCGACGGTACTTCCACCCTTTTAGGAATTTTTCTCTTGTGGGTAAGGATGCCACGTTCTACATTCCTTAAAACAGTAGAAGCCCGTAAATCCACACCGTTTGGGTTAATTTGTTCGGCTCTTAACGGTTTTATGAATTTCGCAACCTTTTCCCCAGACCAAACTGCTTTCTTCAATAGGAACCTCCTCCGTTCAATCTGCGTTTATTAGAAAAACCCATTACATAAAAAGCAAAAGAGCGAAAACTCTCTCACCTATCAACTGTACTAGGATAGTACTTCATGAAACACCCGTAAAAAGTTTTCTCCAAGTACTTTTTGCACGTCTCGTTGAGAATAGCCTCGAGACAGAAGCTCTTCTGTCAGATTAGGTAATTTGCTCACGTCCTCCAAACCAGCTGGAGCACTGCCGATGCCGTCAAAGTCAGACCCCAACCCCACGTACTCTACCCCCGCTATGTCCCGAATGTGATCTATGTGGTCAACGACATCTTTCACAGTCGGTTGCTCTCCGCTCTTTACCTTTTCCTTGTTGAGGAAGGAGGGAGCAAAGTTCATTCCAATAACCCCGTTTTTCTCAGCTAACACCTTGATCTGGTCATCATTTAAATTTCGAGCCACATCAGAAAGACTCCGACAATTAGAGTGCGAAGCAATGACTGGACTTTTACTTACCTCAAGCACATCCCAGAAACTCGATGGAGAGAGGTGTGACACATCGACGATCATCCCGAGATTGTTCATTCTCTCCACTACTGCCCGTCCAAAGTTCGTCAGACCGCCACCCATTCCTTCTTCTCTAACCCCATCACCGATTTTATTCCGAAAGTTCCAAGTGAGCGTAATTCCTCGAACACCTAGTCGATACATTACATCCAGTACCCGTAAATCTGGTTCGTTCCCCACATATCCTCCATCTATCGCTTCTCCTCCTTCAAAGAAAAGTAACGCAGAGATGTTTCCACGCTCCTGATTTTCTTTAATCTTTCGATAATTAGTCACATGGCCTACCTCAGTAGATTCGTCCACCATCTTGTAAAATGTGTCTATCATCTGTAGCGCACGGGTTACGCTAGTCGAGTAATACATCGGTGATATAAACGCAGCAAAAATTTGCAAGTCTACTCCCCCTTCCTTCAAACGTAGAAGGTCTACATGACCCTCATCTGATCTTTCAAAAAAATTTCGCCGCTTCTTCTCCATTCTAACTCTATATATGGAATCTTTCATCAAATGAAGGAGAGTATCACAGTGTGCATCTATAACAAACGAATTTCTGTGTATCCGTTGGATGCTTTCTCGTTTATCGTTCTCTTCGTTCAACTTACTCCTCTGCAGGAAGTACTTTATTGAACTAAAAAAGTAATTTCACGGGAAGAATGCGATCTACCATTTTGACTACTGGACCTTCTAGTTGAGGCCAGTAAAGGGGCCAAGAATGATGTGGAACGCATCCAGCAAAAGTAGGATAGCCTCTCGGAGGCCTTTTCCAAACCTATCCTTTTAAAAGCTCATTAAAGTATTTACTAAACCCGACGTGAACAAGGGAATTTGATGTCAGAATCAGAAATTCGATCAAGTATGGACTACGCTTTGGAAAAAGCGAAAAAAAAGCACGTTGATTTCGTATTCGTTAGAGGAGAGAGAACATTTCAACAGATGATACGAGCAGAGAAAGATACCATCCGTGATGTGACCTCAGAAGAACGTAAAGGCCTTGGTATTGAAGTCATCATTGACGAAGCAAAAGGCTACGGGTTCACTTCAGATTTAAACGATGCTTCGATAGAGAAGGCAATCAACAAGGCAACAGACGGTGCAAAAGGCTCTGCCAGCTTTTCAGAGAAAAAAATGACTCCTAAAAGGCTAAAACCGGAAAAATACCGAGGAGGAAAACCAAATATCAAAACTCATCCTAAAGACGCAGAAATGGAGCGTAAAACGGATATACTCATGTCAGGAACAAAGGAAATCCTTGAAGACGATGTAGTGAGTCTAATTTCTGGGTACGGTGAATATTGGGGCAAGCGGTGGGTACTAACTAGCGAAGGATTAGAACGAACGTGGAACCTCCTTAAGACAGGAATTTTTTACATGCCCGTGGTTAGGCGTAATGGGGACATGGGAAACGCTAGTGAACAATCAGTTGCCTCCTTAGGTTTGAGTTTGTTCAAGAAAAAAGGAAAGACCCCCAGGGAGACGGCCAAAAAAGCCCTCAAAGGCGCTAGAGATATGGCTAAAGCAAAATCCATTAAACCCGGGAAGTACCCCCTCATCACCGACCCCCAATTTGATGGGGTAATGGCACACGAGAGTTTCGGTCATTTAACCGAAGCTGATGGCGTCATAACTGGTGAGAGCATAATTTCAGATAGAAAAGGAGAGCGACTCGGGAGCAAACATGCCACGATCGTTGAATCAGGGGATCCCAAAAACTTCGGTTTCTACCTCCCGTATGACGATGAAGGTACAGCTACAAAAGAGTTGTACTTACTAAAGGAGGGAATACTAAAGAACTTCCTTCATTCCAGGTACACTGCAGAGATTCTAGGTGCAGAGCCAACGGGAAACGCTCGATCGTTGAATTTTACGTATCCTTCGATCGTTAGAATGAGGAACACGTATTTCGCAGCAGGAGAACACACGAACGAAGAGCTTTTTGAGATGATCGATGAGGGTATCTACGTAGTGGGTTCCCGTGGAGGACAGACAGAAGCTACTGGAACATTCACGTTTTCTGCAGACAGGGCATACTGGGTGGAAGATGGAGAAAAGAAGTACCCCTTAAAAGGGGTGGTAGTGAGGGGCAACATCCTTAATTTTCTCAAAAATATCATCGGAGCCTCCCAAGAAGTGGAGGTCACTACGAGTGTACGAGGTGGGTGCGGGAAATGGGGACAAGGAGGGTTACCTGTGGGAACAGGAGGACCGTACCTTGCAGTCAGTGAAGCTCTCGTCGGAGGAGGGTAAATAATCAAGTCTAGGTGCGTTTCATGAAAGAGAAAGGAACGAAGGTTAACGATCTAATCGAGATCGGAGAAACGACCATTGAACAAGGCAAAAAGTTTGGCGCGGAAGAGATTGAAGTCTACTTTGAACACACCAGGACTAATCGGGTCAACGTTTACACAGGTTATGTAGATACGTTCGGAGGAGAAGAACTTGGTGTTGGTGTGCGTGCAACAATTGGTAAGAAAGTGGGGTTCTCATCAGCTACTGTCCGTTCAAATCAAGAAATAGTAGAGGTCATACGACGTGCAACGAAAATAGCAAAGTTGAAAGAAGAAGACCCACATTTTCATCACTTACCCGATCCTACACGAGGAGCGGGGAAAAAGGGCATCTTTGACGACCAAGTATCTACGTTAAAATTACGAGAATTAACTAAACTAGCGAAGACCTCAACTGATGAAGGGAAAGACGTTGGAGATTTTGTCGAGAATATAGACGTCACTGCAGTTGCATCGGTAATCAAGAAAGCAATAGTAAGCACAAGAGGCATACTAAACGGCGATAAAAGGACATATCTTTACGCTTATGGAAGCGTCAAGGGGAAAAAAGATGAAGAGCTCACTACGGGTGTGGAGCTCGTAATGGGGCGAAAATTGAAGGAGGATGCCCTCCTTAAAGTCGGTTATCACGCAGCAAAAAGAGCTGAAAGAATGTTTGGAGGAGAAGAGCTAGACAAACCACGTTCTGGGCAACTTGTAGTAGAAAATGTTGCTCTTCCAAGCTTCCTTTGGCCGTTAGTGTTCAATGTTAATGGAAATAATGTTGCAGATAAACGTTCACGCTTTTTGGGAAAACAAGGAAAACAGGTGGCGTCCGATATCACCGTAGTAGATGATGGGACACTCGAAGAAGGCATTAGAACTGCTGAGGTAGATGACGAAGGAATTCCTATGACGAAGAAGAAAATAATCGACGATGGTATACTAAAAAGTTACCTCTTTGACAGTTACGCCGCTTTGAGAATGGACCAAGAGAGTACTGGCAACGCCATTCGATCGGGATACTCTGATCCTCCAAGTCTGTCCTACACAAATCTCCGAATCCCCAATGGATCAGGAAATTTGGAGGCGTTAAGACGAGAAATCGATCAAGGAATTTTAGTGACAGGAATGGTAATGGGTGCACATTTAACGAACCCAATAAAGGGAAATTTTGGCCTCACTTGCAAAAATGCATTCTTAGTAGAAGATGGAGAAATTAAGTATCCGTTAAAAGAGGCTACCGTATCAGGGGATTTCTTTGAGCTTTTGAAGAACATCAGGAAAGTGGGATCAGATACTAAACTAACCCAAAGTGGAAAGCTGCCATCTATTATGGTTACTGGTATAGACTTCGCTTAATTTCTTTTTTTATTTTTCCTGTGTCTTGTATTATCTCATTAGGTCTCCATGTCACGCCCAATACTCTCTATCCTGTGATATTCTTCTTACCTTTCCATAAAAGTACGTACTTGATGGAGAGACGTAGATCTCTACCTTCACGGAAAATTTAATGATATGATCCTCTTAAAAACCGTATCGTTATATGGAACACCTGTAAGAGGTACCTTCGGCCCTACCAATCCTTCAATAGGGAGAGATGATGAAATTAAAAGAACAAAAGAAGCGAGAACTTGTCCTTGCGATTTACAACCATGAAATGGTACAATTTGGTAGCTTCAAGCTTACATCGGGGAAAGTGAGTCCGTATTACATCAACCTGAGAAAACTTATTAGTTTCCCGCGGTTAATGAAACGAATCGCTAAACTGATGGTTTCCCAAATGGAAGGGTTTGATGTCGTGGCGGGAATTGCAACTGGAGGCATACCGCTTTCATCGTTTATTTCCGCAGTTGGTGAGATTCCTGGGGCATACATCCGAAAAGAGGAAAAAGCCCATGGTATCTCAAAAACAGTTGAGGGAGACGTAGAAAAGAAAAACGTTCTTGTAGTAGATGATGTGACTACAACTGGTGGCTCTCTCATTTATGGAGTAAAAGCGTTAAGGGAGAATAACGCCATAGTGAAGCATACTCTTGTTATTGTTGATAGAGAAGAGGGAGCTTCAGAGAGGTTAAAGGATCATTCCGTAACTTTACAGGCACTACTAACAATCTCTGAAATTATGGAAATTCTCAACAAAGAAAACCTTCTAACACGAGAAGAATACCAAGCGTTGAAAAACTACCTTTCTAACAAAAAATCCTAGAGGTTGACAAGAAATCCTCCCTCCGATGTTCGGAGTTTTTAAAATAAAAGTAGCTTAGTTACATTAGACTTGAAATGGGTTGGAAAAATGTCATAAAAATCGCTGATTTTACGCGCGAAGAGCTAGAGGAACTATTCATCAGAGCAAAAGAGATGAAAGAAGCAAGAAAGAGAGACGATCTCTCCAGTAAGGTCACAGTTCTTGCGTTCTTTGAACCCTCCACCAGAACGAGGCTGAGCTTTAAAACCGCGATACATAAGCTTGGAGGGGATGCGATCTCTATAGCAAAGCCAGAGGCTAGTTCTTTAGCAAAAGGGGAAACCTTTACTGATACAGTCAAAATTTTGGATGGGTACGGCGACTGTCTTATCATAAGACATAAATTTGAGGGGGCTGCGCGGGTGGCGTCAGATGTTGCTGAACATCCTGTCATAAACGGAGGTGATGGGAGTTTCCATCACCCTACTCAGGCAATGCTGGATTTGTTTTCTATCTACGAGCTTTTTGGGACAATCGATGGGCTGACCATTGGTATGATTGGTGACCTGAAATATGCGCGTACCATCTACTCACTTTTCAATGGACTCTCTCTCTTCGATCCGAAAAGGATCTACCTCATTGCTCCTCCAAAACTTGGTGTACGAGAAGAACTAGAGAAACAGATAACGAAGAAGAAGAACTGTCACATAGTTCAGAACACTAAAGACGTTATCGACGAGTTAGATATACTATACGTAACGCGCTTACAAAAGGAACGATTTCCCGATCCGTTAGAGTATAAACGGGTAGCAGGAAGTTATAGAGTAGAGTTATCCCTCTTAAGACAGGGGAAAGACAACTTGAAAGTGTTACATCCCTTACCCCGCAGAGAGGAAATTTCTACGCAAGTGGATGATACACCTTATGCAGCCTACTTTCAACAGGCAAAATGGGGGGTTCCCGTGAGAATGGCCCTCCTTTCTCTTGTTATGGAAACTACGGAATGAAAAACCACGTAAGTGTGAACGAAATGATGAAAGAACAAGACGCATCTAGAACGCTTTTAGTCAGTAAGATCAAGAATGGCACGGTTATCGATCACATTCGTGCAGGTTTCGCTCTTGAAATTCTTAATATCTTGGGAATCACTGGAGAAGAAGGAATTACCGTAAGCATAGCTATGAACGTTCCTTCGAACACGTTGGGAAAAAAGGACATCTTAAAAATTGAGCAACGAGAACTAAAAAAGAGTGAATGGGACAAAATCGCCGTTATTGCTCCAAATGCCACTATTAACTTGATTGAAAATTACAAAGTGGTCGAGAAAACGAAGGTGGAGTTACCAGAAGAGGTTAAAGGCATCCTCAACTGTCCGAATCCCACCTGTATCAGCCGAAAGGAAGATGAACACATAAAAAGCCGCTTCAAAGTTGTGTCAACAAAACCGCCAGAGCTACGGTGTGAGTTCTGTGGTACGTTTGTCAAAGGAGAGGAGCTAGTTTCACAGATAACCTCCAGATAGAGGAGGTGCTCTAAGAACAGCGTCCTCGTCGCTTCCTTTATATATTTTCCAAATATATGATCCTATTTTTAAGTTGGTTACGGGGATCGGCTTGATATCAAAAGCAGAGTCGTATTTCTCGGACGCCGCAAAAGAAATGAAAGCATCTGCAATAAGAGAACTCCTCAAAGTAATCAAAAGTGGCGAAATTATGTCGATGGCTGGTGGAATGCCAAACCCAAAGTCGTTTCCCATCGACATGATTAAAAACATAACCCACCACATATTAGACGAACGAGGAACCGAAGCGTTACAGTATGGTACAACTTCTGGGTACTTACGGTTAAGAGAGGCACTCTCTGAAAGATTAAAGGGGAAATTTAACATCGATGCTAGCCCAGAGAACATAATAATAACGGCAGGTTCTCAGCAGGGGTTATTCTTAATCGGCAGAGTATTTATTGACCGACGAGATCCCATCATTCTCGGCGCCCCTACTTACCTCGCAGCGTTAACTGCGTTTAAACAATTTAACCCAACATTTGTGGATATTCCCCTAGATGAACAAGGGATGGATATTCAAAAGCTCGAGTTAACGTTAGAGGACATGGGTGAACCGCCAAAACTCCTCTATACCGTCCCAACTTTTCAAAATCCCACGGGCGTCACCTTGTCGCTAGAAAGAAGAACCCGACTCTTGGAACTTGCTTCGAAGTATGATTTTCTTATCGTAGAGGATGGCCCGTACAACGAGTTACGATATAAGGGAGAGGACATAGATCCCCTTAAAAGTATGGATACGAACGGACGAGTTCTCTTCCTTGGGACGTTCTCAAAAGTACTCGCCCCTGGTTTTCGGCTCGGTTGGATTGTTGCCAATAAAGAGTTCATTCGAAAAATTGAGATCGCAAAACAAAGTGTAGACCTCTGTACAAATGTTTTTTCTCAGCATATCGCATGTGAGTATATTGAATCTAGCAGGATGGATGAACAGGTTGAGAAGATTCGAGGTCTATACAAGAAAAAAAGGGACATCGCCTTAGAGGCGTTAGAAACGTACATGCCAGAGGGAGTGAAGTGGACCACTCCGCAAGGAGGAATGTTTCTGTGGGTAACTGTTCCAGCATACATAGATACAAACGCAATATTCGAAGATGCAAGAAAACATAAAGTGGCCTATGTTCCTGGTGAGTCGTTTTATCCCAATAAACCTGAGAAAAACACCATGAGGATCAACTACACTTACCTCAGCGATGAGGAAATCCCTAAAGGTATAAAAAGAATTGCCGAAACCATTGAGGAGCACTTACGGTAAAACGCTCTTCTCCTCTTATTTTTTATATATATAACATTCTAATGTTATTCTAAACTCGCCCATCTTCGTTCTATTGATCAAGCCAGAAACGAATTCCTTTCGTTTCCTATGCTTCAAGTTTCATCAAATGAAGAGAGGGGAATCATCTACTAGATTTCGGTGGTAAAATGACAAGAGAAAAGAGAAAATGCCCGCACTGCGGTTCTGAGGATCTAAACTTTGAGGATTCCACACTAGTGTGTACTGAATGTGGAGCGATCATTGAAGAGGAAGTTGTGTCCTCCGAGCAAGAGCCATTTTATAGTTATGAAGATGTTGTGAAAAAAGGAAAGCACAGCTTTGCCTCCCAAACACAACCAAAAACTAGGACAGAGCAACGAAATTTACATCTGGTCATCTCGTTAATTAACGACCTCGTGAACAAGCTTCATCTTCCCTACTTCATTGGAGAAGACGCCATTAGCCACTACAAACATTTGATGAGGAAAAAAAAGCTACGAAAGGATATAGTACCTTCAATTGCTGCAGCGCTAGTGTACCTAGTGTGTCGAAGATCTCGAATTCCCCTTCCCTTCGAAAGAGTATCAAAAGAAAGCGAGATTGAAAAGAGCGACCTCGCTTCTAGCTACATGGAAATTATCGAACTGTTAAAACTTGAGGTCCCACCTCCCTCTATTGAAGGCTTGACCATACAGCTAGCAAAGAATGCGGGGTTAAAGCCAGAAACTATTGCTCTCTCTAGAAACATTGCTGGTAAACTGAAAAAAGAGCTTATTCTTGGGAAAGACCCTAACTCAATAGCTGCAGCTGCGGTTTGCGTGGCAGCTGAAAGAGAAGGAGAGAAGATTTCTAAGACAAAAATGGCACAAATAGCCTCTGTGTCGGATGTTACCCTGAGAAATCAACTTGTAGAAATTGAAAAAGCCCTGAAAAAGTGAGCCTCCTTCTAGAATCGCAAAATGAGACTGAAAAAGTCTGTCGTTACTTGTTCCCACACTTTTTTAAGAGCTGAACGAAGAGATGTTTTTTGACCCAACGATTGTACACTCGGTACGTACCTTTCAATTAGGAGAGATATCCTCTTCTCTTGCTCTTTTTCTCAAGTTACATACGTGTAAAGCAAAACTAAACTGTTCTAAATTCATATTTCCGAGAGGGTCATTTTTTATCTGTTTTTATAGGGAATAAGTAAGCTATGAACAGAAGCTTAAAGAGGGGTCATTTTGCCTACTCCTGAAAAAAGCAAAAAAAGTAAGATAAAGTTAGGTCCTACCTCTTCCATCGAGGAGGTAAATTCAGCTCTTGAATTCAAAGAGCGCCCTCCCTCAAGAATGTGGGGGATCATTCTCTGGCTTATAACCTTCGTCTTTTGGGGAGTGGGGCTTTATGTTATTGTCTCTGCTCTCCTACACGTCGAAACAGGCGCAATAGCTCTCATAGGATCCCTTGTGTTGCCCGTAATAAGCGAAAATATTCAATTTATCGTCATTGTTGCCTCCCTTCTCGCTCTCATTAGCCTAATAGGTGGATTCTTCCTTCTTAAACTCATCCATAAAGGAGCAAGAGAGGTCACCCTTCTCGTGTTTGGCGGCCTTCCCATCCTCTTCCTCATTCTCGGTGTGATAGTTTTTGTTCTTACTGAAACTTTTGTTCCTTCATTGATATTCATTGCAATCGGAGGAGGAGGCATTGTATTGTTCATCGTCTTCAAAGAAAGGTTAGAAATTGTAGGAAGAGCACTTGAACTTTCAGCAGAAGCGATCGTGGATGAACCGGGACAACTTCTTGCAACGTTTATCTCTGCGATCTTAGGATTTTGGACTGCTATCTCTTGGGCACTTACCCTAGCTGCAGTATGGGGATGGATGACACCATTAGTAGCTGACACCCGGATCCTATATGTGATAGAGATAGTACTTTCCTTCTTTGGATTTTGGATCTTGATGTTCCAAAAATACTTCTGGGATGCTGTCATAGTCGGAATCGTCCATAATTGGTATCGTTCCCCTAGTGTTGATGTGGCTTCCTTTGGTAGAAGCTTTTCTCGTGCGTCACATGTTATGGGTGGTATCGTTTCGTTTGCCTTCGTAATGAGTATCCTTCGAGCGTTAGTTGCTACCGCAAGAAAAGGTAAAGGACTTTCTGCTCGAATTATTGCGGGAATGTTGGGGATAGCAGCCAGTATAATCCGCTTCCTTGGTTTCTTTGCATTACCTGCTATCGTCATCCGTAACACTGGGTTTAAGAAAGGGTTTAAAGATAGCGTGAATAAGCTCCGCGATCTGTTTATTGAAGTACTTGCGAGTGCCTTTGGGTTTGGTCTTGTATTAGCTGTTTTTGCACTCATAATTAGCATTTTCTACGGTGGAATTGGCTACTTCCTTGGCGCATACTTCTTCGCCACCATCCTGGGCGGAGTAACGGCACCAAATGTACTTCTTGGCCTCGTTTCTGCTATTGGATTCTGGATTATTGGGCTAATCCCCACTTCACTGATTTTCTCTACCCTCACTACGACTTTCAACACGATTCTTTATGAGTTCGGTGTAGACTTAGAGTTCGGTGAGCAAGGAATAGAGCTTCCCAAGAGACTACCAGAAGAGCTCAAAAATTACTTTACAGAGAAGCTAAAAGAGGAAGGTCACACAGTGCCCGCTGTACTCTAACGCTTTCCTCTTCTTCTTTTCTTTTTTCCATTTTGCGTCCTTTTTGTGGATCACTGAACCACACCGATCTCCAGATACCTTCCCAGTGTAGCGTATTACGTTTAGTCAGTACTCTCAAGGAGGGAAAGGTTTCAAGAAGGAGGAGCAATTGTAGTTATTGAATAGGAGGGACCAGAGGCTAACTCTTCTCTTCCGCTGCATCTATCCGATTTACGAATAGTTTCTCAAACTTTTGCATAGAATTTTGTAAAGAGCCTTTTGCTTCTGGCTTATGAAACGTCATTTCGATCTTTAAGTTCTTCAAGGTACCATTAGTTCTCTCCCCATAGAGATAGATAAACAGTTTTTTGTACGCCAATCCTAAAGGAGCAAAATCCCCCTCAGTAGCGACTATCGCCTCGAAATTTTCGGTTCCATAATCCCAGTTAATGAATATCTTCACATCCTCAAACATTTTTTCGATTTCTTCTTCCAATATAGACGTGGATACATCAGTTTCGAAGTGACGGGAAAGGCTCCTCTTAATGATCTCTTGTCCTACACGAAAGCTCACTGGCTGTTCTTCTTTTTCCTTTCTCTTTTGTACTTCCCATTTTATAGTTATGTGTTCCACTTCCTCTTGTAAAATCCCGTCAAATTGATGTAGTTCAGTAATATGGGTACTTAACCATCCTATGTTGGTTCCAAACTTTTCTATGAAGTTCTCACGCAGAGTTTCTAATAGCTCCCATCTCTCGTCCTCCTCTCCCTTATTGGACACTACCAATACAAAAATGAGGGAGGCCTCCTCTAACAACAATAAGGTCTTTTCGTCAACCTCTAGCTTCTTTCTCTCTCCTCCTTCTCCAAAAATCTCAGAGCCAATTGCAGAGATTGCGCTAACTAAAGAGCTAAAAGCTACTTTCTCTACCTTCCTTCTAGGAAAGGAGTATAGTTGGGTACCACCTTCATCCACCACAATAAAGGAGAAGTCTCTCCCTTCCATCTTAAATTCCTCGGACATCGGTACTTATTCACTTATACGTAAAGGAGGGTCTCACCTAAAAAGGTTTACTTGCAGTTTATCAGGTACTCCTTTCTTATTGAACGGTACCTACATCAAGCACTTCAATAAACTTGGGTGGCACTTGTGGACAGAGGTACAATTGACTAGTTGCCCTGAGGACGACCCCACCACTACTGTAAAACTTCCATGCATTGACTTTCAGGATTACATTTTTACCAGATCTCCTCTCTGCAACCGTAATAGCATCTCCTTTCTTCGTAGTTAGATGAACGTACTTTCTTGATTTTGGTTTTAATCCCTCTTGCAAGATAGCTTCTACATTCCGCTTTTTTGTTCCATGGTAGAGGAATTTCTGGGCAGGTTTCTGCTCGGGGTAATCTATTGACACAGGGAGCCTCGCACTGTGTCCGTAGGTGGCCCTAACATACTTTTCTCCCCCTTTTTCTTTTACCTCGAAGCGCCCTTTGGGATCCTCTCTAATAACCCGCTCAAGGCCCCCTTCCGTAACCCAGTTCCAGCATGAGTTCCGTGGTATTTTTCTCAAAAGCTCTTTCAAACTAACGAACCCGCTTTCATTCATTTCAAGATTTAATATTTCTGGCTTGTGACGTAGTAAAAGAGAGAGAAATTTACTTAACCCAATGAGGCTTTTTTTACTTCTTTGCATGGGAGTCCCACTCAAGGAACGGCATAACATATCCTTTTTTAATGGAACATTCCCAATAAACTTAATTATACGCAGATAAACGACACCACTACCGTCATACCATGGTTTGCCTTCCACGCTGCCACTTCATTTTGATCCCTTTCCTGTAAAGAATAAGACATTCATCACTCTTTTTTTGTCTTTTTGTTACTTTTATGCTCTTTGTTAGGTTCTTTGACACTTAATTCGGGTTTCTCGGACACGAAAGCACCTAAAAAGTTGGCGAGAGCAGTAAAAAGCATCACAAGGAGGCCAGCTGCAAGGTAAAAGGTCCAATGTATAATGAGAGTAAACTCTACCGCTTCAATAGTTATCAAGAATTTCGACAACTGTTGATAGAAAAACCAGACCCATATGAATCCAAAGACGTATTTTATGAAGCCAAAAAACTTCCTCTTTTTTAACTTGGTCGTTCCAATTGTAAAGAGCCCCTCAGAAAGAGAACCAACAAACGAAATAAGCGTAATTACCAGTCCTAAAATCGATGTCAAAGTGAATCTGAAACCAACAGGAAGAGCAATGGGGCCAACGGGGAGATCAAAAAGATCTATTACCATTTTTGGCAGATAGAAATTTAGAGCCTCAAATCCAACAGTTGAGTCAACGCCCATCTCAGAGAGCAGAGCAAAGTAGTAAAAAAGCAGACTGGGAAGAACGAAAAAGAAGAACCCATTCACTAGAAGTGACACAATAGCACGAGCTTTACCCATAGTTCTCCCCCTTGTTCATTTCTTTGGTTGTTCTCGCCTTTTCTCTCCTCTGTTTTCTCATCTTACCCTTCTCCAAACATATCAATAATAGCGTCCCCCTCCGGTTTTATCGTAAACCGAATTAGGGGGAGGCCCTTAAAACCTACTCCCACAGTGATCTCAGCTCTAACCGTTAACTGCTCGATCAAATGTTCCATATACCTACCAAAATTGGAGAGGCGATTAAATAGATTCTCCTCTTTTATCTCAATAAGAGAAAGGTCGCTTGGAGAAAGTTCGGAGTACGAAGTTACAAGAGTGTCGTTGAACTCAGAGAAATCAATTAGTGATTCCCACTTCACATCTTCGGTAGATTCTTTCAAAAAGGTAGCATTGAGTATAAGCTGTTCAAAAAGATCTATATCGAAGACTGCTCCCCTAGTGAAGACGGTTTCATTCCAGATCGTTTCATCTAGGTTAATGCTGGGGAAGGATCCATTAACCTGCTCGTACAGTTCCTTCCGAAAGATCTTAAAAAGGAAGTCAGTGGCTGTCAGCAATGCAGTCCTTGTTATAGTAAGAGGTAAACTTATGTTTTTGGACGTTCCAGGTTCTATGTTCACATTTTCTTCCGTTTCAAGAAGAATAAAAGCCTCTCCGCTACTTTTGTTTAGTATTTCAACTTTAAGATAGAGGTCGTGAAGAGACAGGTATTCTCCAGGATTAGTGAATTGAATACTACCTAAATTGAGTTGCCACCCTGTAACTTCTCCCTCTTCGGTTATCACGGTAGGAGTCATGTTTCCTTCAAGTCCCATGCTCTCCGGAGGCTGGACAATACCAGTGGGATTACTCATTATGTTTCTTAAATCAAGGAATGCAAGCACAGTAACCAAAGTAGTTACGATCATAGCTAAGATGGCAAAGATTCTGAAGAGTGTTCCTAACCTCGCTAGTTTCATTTTCCACTCTACCGTCCTTCCAAAAAGGGAAAGTTCCTTCTCTTGTAACTCAATGTAATATAACTTTTTAAAGGAATTCTCTTTTGTTGTGTGTGAGTTGTTCACTATTTTACGAGCTAACATCGAATCTCACACGTAGAAGTGGGAAGAATGTTTATAGATAACCTTATAGACGCCATTATTAAGTACAACACCCGTGTGTGCTGTGGATTAGACCCTCGAATCAAAGAAATTGAAGAAAAGTATAAAACGGTAGCAAGATACTGGATTCCCCCTTCCCTCGTAAGGGAAAACGTAGAAAAGTATGGTAAAGCTAAAGGGAGAGCTAAAGCAGTGGAGGACTTTGTAGGACGGTTAGTGCACACAGTTGATCCACATGTGGCAGTATACAAGCCTAACATCGCATACTTCGAAGCTTTAGGTAAACATGGATTAGGTGCCCTGAAACAAACGATTGACATAATCCACGAAACGGGAAAAATGGCCATCCTTGACGCCAAAGTAAGTGATATAGGACCTTCGGCTTTACACTATGGCATAGCCTTCTTTGAATACCTGCAGGTAGATGCGGTAACTTTAAACCCGTACCTTGGATCTGATACCATCAAGGTGCTTCTTGATAATTTCGTGAAAGGGGAACGGGGTATTTTCGTGCTCTGTAAGACCTCAAATCCTAGCTCTAAAGACTTCCAAGACAAGAAGGTACATAATCGCCCCCTATTCGAAGTAGTAGCTGAGAAAATAAAGGAATGGGGTAGCCAATTCAAGGGGTCGAAAGGATGGTCTGAGATAGGGGCAGTAGTTGGAGCTACATATCCACAGCAATTGAAACGACTGCGTAAGAAACTTAATGACAGCTTCTTCCTCATTCCTGGTTTAGGAATTCAGGGGGGGAAACCAGAAGATGTTGCGAGGTTTGGAACGAATGAGGACGGTTTAGGCGCAATATTCAACTCTTCACGGGGGATTAATTACGCTTATCAAAAGTTAGGATACCCAGAAGAAGATTGGCTTGATGCCGCCGAAGAACAAGCGAGTACTTTAAAAGAGAAGATAAACGCTGCGATAGGTAAGAGGTAATATTATTTACATCTTCTGTAAGGTGAATAGAGAGCAAGAAGTTAACAGGTTAGGTGAAGCGCGGCAACGGCCTCTTTCCCAGACTGAATAAGTTCATTGAACTTTTCACATGCCTGCTTTGTGTTAAGGGTTATTATGTTTTCAATCCCTTTCTGTTTCAGGTCTTTTTTTACTGCTGGTCTTACCCGCATTCTACCGTATGCTCCTTTCCCCACAACTAAGAACGGTGGCTTTCTCTTAATTACCTCTTCTAAATCCTCTATATGGAGGTTGTGGCCCTCTTTTCTCCACCAGTTGGACTTCACCCTGTTTGGAAATACTATCACATCATTTTTGTACTCTTTTCCGTTTATTTTGATATTCCCAAACGTGTAACTCTCTATCTCCTTCATAGCACTCCCCATTTTATTCCTATTTCCTCCGAAATTAAAAGTTTAAAATCAATAACTGTGGATAGTGAGAAGGTGCATTGAATGCAAAAGATCAAAGCGGGAAATGTGTCAGAGTTCATCTCGCACTGTGTATCTTTCCAATAATAACTGTCATAGTGTATAGAAAAAAGCTTTCAAGAGAAGATCAAGATGAGTGAGTTTAATCAAGTTCCCTCAAAACGTGAACGGGACGCATTAAGAAAAATCGAGGAAGCTATCGAGGAGTTGCCCTCCTTCACAATCGAAGACGGTAACGTGGTCTCACTTCACTTGGGAGGCACAAACATTTCAGACCTTACTCCGTTAAAGCAGTTGCGGAAGCTCCAAAAACTGGATCTTAGGTATACTAATGTTGCCAATCTTTCCCCCTTACGGGAACTTAAAAGACTCAAAGTACTTCATCTCCGAGGGTCGAACGTCTATAACTTTCATCTCTTAAAAGAGCTGAGGGGCTTACGAAAGCTAGACCTCTATAAGATGCCAATTTCGGATCTTTCTCCGTTAAGTAGTTTGATAAACCTGGAAACCCTTAATCTTGGAAAAACGAATGTTGCTGATCTTTCTCCATTAAGGAGCTTGAGAAAACTCAAAAGACTTACACTTAACGACACAGAAATTGCCAATCGCTTTAAGAACAAGTTTTACCTTCACCCTCTGAGGAATCTTAACTCCCTAGAAGAGCTGAATCTTCGAAATACAAAAATTTCGGACCTCACTCCTTTAAAGCACTTGCAAAACCTCAAGTATCTTTACCTCGGAGGAACTAACACTACAGATCTTTCTCCTTTAACAAATCTTAAAAAAGTGGAGGCACTAGACCTCAAGGGTACGAAAGTAACCGATCCTTCTCCCTTGAGGGCATTGAAAAATCTTAAAATGCTCAACCTTCAGGACACTCATCTTACTACTAACCTGACATTTCTAAAGGATCTCACCCACGTTACAGAGCTTAACCTTCTTGACACAAGGGTTACTGATCTTTCCTCTCTAAAGAAGCTAAAGGATCTAAAGAGACTCGCTGTAGAGGGGAAAGATCTCTCTGATATCTCTCCTTTGAAAGATCTTGAAAGACTTGAAGATCTTACTCTCATGCATATGGAAGTCTCTGATTTGTCACCGTTAAAACCTTTGAAAAAGTTAGAGAGGCTTTGGCTAGAGGACCTGACCGTTTCCGATATTTCGATTCTGAAAAGTTTGAAAGAATTACGAGAACTCCATCTCCGAGAGTTAGATATCTCAGACCTTTCACCTTTGGAGAACTTGAAGTCCCTTGAAAAGCTTAGCCTAAGGAAGATGAACGTTTCAGATATTTCGCCCCTAACCCATTTGAAACACCTTGAAAGCCTAGATTTAAGGCACATACATGCGCCTTCTTTCTCTCCTATACAAGAGTTAAGCCAGCTTGAAAAACTTGATCTTTGGGGGACGAATATCACAGATCTTTCTCCTTTGAGAAAGTTGAAAAATCTTCAAGATCTTGACGTCTTTGGTACAAATATCTCTGATATCTCGCCTCTCAAGGAGTTAGAAAAGTTACGAAAAGTGGTAATAGCAGATACTAAGGTAGACGCTATTTCCCCTTTGAAACAGTTGAAAAATCTGCAGGAAGTAGATCTTAGGGGAACTAACATCTCTAGATATGATGAGGCCGTGAAGGCACTTGCAAGACGGGAGGTAAAAATAACCCTATGACGTGTTCCAATACGCACCACCCTCAAAGCAATTTTTTCATTTTGGGGGGAACTTTACAATTTTTTCTTAGTCATCCATTACCTTTTGAGTTCACGGTTCTTAGCATACTTCCCTCTTGATACCCAAGTACATCCAATGTGACATACTTGAATCCAAAAGACCTGAGCGCCTTTCCTACTTCTTCAAATCGGTTCTCATCGAAGAACTTGGATCGTTCTCTCTTCCCCACCTCTATTCTCGCAATTCCATTGTGATCTCTCACTCGAAGTTGCTTCACTTTCATAAGCTCCTTGATAAAGGTTTCTGCCTTCTCTATCCTCCTCAACCGGTTTTGTGTAATATGTTCCCCAAATGGAATGCGAGAAGCTAAACAAGCTTGGGAAGGTTTTGCGGAGACTGAAAGTCCCATACGTTTAGCAAGAGAGCGAATCTCTCCTTTGGTAAACCCGAATTTCACCCACGGACTGAATACGTTGTCCATCTCTTTAACGACCTCAAATCCCGGCCGATGCCCAGTGAGATCACTGCTGGTCGTTCCTTCGAAGATCACTTGAAAGCCTAACCGCTTGGCAAGTTTTTGAAAGCTTTTCATAAGTTCTTTTTTGCAGTAGTAGCATCGGTCTACAGGGTTTTGAGCAAAAGATTCCTGGTTGAGGAGTTCAACGTTCTGAAAGTAATGGTTCACTCCAATTTCTTGAGCAATTTGCTTTATTTCGTGCTTTTCCTGGTGAGAAAATATGGGTGAAACGGCGGTTACCACGGCAGTTTTCCCCCTTGCAATTTGATGAGTAATCGCCGCTAATGTTGAGCTATCTACTCCTCCAGAAAAAGCGATCAAGATCCCCACCTCCATTTTCTTCCGAATAAACGCCCTTAAGCTTTCAAGCTTACCACTGGACTGATTCACGCTAGTCCCTCACGTTCATCCTTGCCTTTTCTTCTACCATTTTCTTTACTTTTCTTAACGGTAGATCTACCTGCCTCGAGATTTTCTCCAATGGATCGTATTCTGCTTTAATTTTTAAGATCTTCCCCCCTAAATAGCTGATCTTTACAGGACAACAAAACTCTCTTCCTTCGATGTCTATTTTGATTTCTTTAAGCTTTCTTTTCGCTTTATACCGTCTCACGGGATAAAACCTAACACCTAAGCTTCCTGTCTCGTTCATAATTATCTTTGCTGCATCTTGGATTTTTTCTTTAGGTGTAATCGCCCTTAGAACCACAGCAGGCCGACTCTTCTTCATAGTCGTTGGCGTTAAAGTTACGTCGAGTGCAACTTCTCTTAGGAGGGCATCCATAGTAGCACTTAACTCTTCACCAGTAACATCATCAAGATTAGTTTCAAGCACATAAGTCGCTTCAGTAACTGTCTCAGAGGAAAAACCGAGGACTATCTGCAACACATTTGGAATTTCTTTGAATTTTTTTGATCCTAAGCCGTAACCAATCTTTTCTGGTTGAGCCAATGGATAAAAGTCGATAGCTTCCTCGATGATCTGGGCCAGTAAAGCAACACCAGTGGGAGTGGCAAGCTCAGAGTTTACTGGTCCTCCTCGGAAAGGAATTTCCGCTGCACGTAAGAGTTCCAAAGTAGCTGGTGCAGGAGAGGTGAGTCTTCCATGGCTTGTTTCAATCATTCCCCCTCCGACTGACACTGGCAAGCTATACCACCTTCTTTTTTTTCCATTGAGGTCTTTGAGTAACATAGCAGTCCCAAGAACATCAACAATAGTATCCACGGAGCCCGTTTCATGCAGTAAAACAGTGTCTGAGGGAGTATTATGAACAGTAGCTTCTGCTTTAAGGATTTTTTTTAATGTTTGAATTGCAAAGTTTACCGAAGGTTCATCTACCCCCAATTCTTTACTTACGGTAATCACTCTCTTTTTGGCTTCTTTTCCCGTAACGTGATGTGAAATTTCCTCTATTTCTGTTTCAACCTTGGTACCATGAATTACCCCTCTACTTTCTTCCTTTATAGTGATGTCAAGTCGTTCGCAGTCTTCAATCAGCGAAGGGATGATTTCTAATTGTTTTAGCGTGCTTTTCTTTGCACCTAGTTCAATGAGGGCACCCAAAAACATATCTCCAGCGATTCCAGAAGTTTGAGGGTTCACGATTGCGATGTGGGAAGGTTCAAGTGACATTTTCCATTTGAAGTTATCGGTTCCCTTTTAACCTTTTCCTTAACTCTTTTTCTTTGCACGAAGTGGGAAGCTTATAAAAAGAGAGGTAGTAGGTATTGTTCAAAGCAGGATTTACTGCCTGACTTGGAAAGAAGAAAAAGGGGAGGAAGTTGCGTAACATACTTGAAAAACTAGTAAAAGGAGAACTTTCCTTAGAAGAAGCGGAAAAACGCCTTCGTTTACACGAAATAAAGCGATTGGGAGATAAATTGAAGATCGACCTTGGGAGGGGAGCGCGCACGGGTATCCCTGAAGTTATTTTAGGCAAAGGGAAAACTACAGAAGACATACTTGAAGCGAGCTTAGAGCTAGTGAAAACCAATGGGTATGCTTTAATTACGAAACTCACTTCTGAGCAATGGAATGAAGTGAACAATAGAATTCCAGAGGGAATTGTGCCTGAATACTTTGAGAAGGGAGAAGTATTACTCCTTCAGGAAAAGGGCTACGAGCCTCCCCCTCTTGTAGGAAAGGTGGGGATTCTAACCGCTGGAACTGCAGATATTCCAATCGCTAAGGAAGCAGAAGCTATTTGTAAAGCGCTTGGATGTCTCGTAGTGACAGAATTTGATGTGGGCATTGCTTCGCTTTCCCGCACACTTGAAGCCGCAAAAGAAATGACTAGGGCTGAGGTAAACATTTTAATCGTAGTAGCGGGAATGGAAGGATCACTTCCTTCTGTACTTTCAAGCCTCCTTGATATTCCAATTATAGGAGTTCCAACAGATAAAGGATCCAACTCTGGCGGAAAAGGAATTGTACCAGCTCTTACTATGCTCAATTCATGCTCTCCTGGTCTTACCATAGTCAACGTGAACAGTGGATTCGGAGCAGCCAGTTTTGCAGTGCTCTTATTACGACAGATGACGAAACTATACGAAGAACCTCATAGGACTCGTGAATATCATCCTCATGCGAGTAGTAACGGACGGATAGATAAACAATAGGGGACAAAGATGGAAATTGGAAAGTGAGGCAAGACCAGCTGTCTCGATCATAGATCCGAACGCATCTTGAAGGTACTTGGGTGCTCTTCCCTCACCACTCCTCTCAGAGAGAAAGGGGGAGATTAAAGAACTCGACTGCGTTTCTTCCACACCGATTCCAAACTTCTTCAAAATCCCTATTTTTTATTTTGGAGAGCTTCCTAGCCACTTTCTTAATGCTCAGGGGAGTATTTCTCTCAGAACCGCCTAACCAAGGAGAGTCAGTTTCCAGTAGTATCCTCTCTAATGGGGCTTTTTTAGCGATTTTTTGCATTTCCCTACTCCATAGTAAGGTAGTGTTCGTGGTAATATACCATCCCTTCTCGATTACTCGCTCAATAAGGTCTTCAGCACTAAAAAAATGCATCAATACCCGTTCTTTCTCGAGATTTACTAAAAGTTCCACTGCTTCTTTGAACGCTCGCCTAGCATGAATTACGAGAGGTAAGTGTAGCTCTTCAGCAAGTTGTATCTGTCTTTTGAATGCCTCTAGTTGCTGTTCTCGTTCACGTTTTCCGTTTGCTACCTTATAGTCGAGGCCACACTCGCCTATCCCGTAGATTTTATCGTTGTTCTTTCTAACTTTGTCCATGAAGTCCTCTTCTTGATCTCTAGAAATTTCTGGAACGTAAATGGGATGAAGACCCGCAGTAAGGAATAGGAATTTTGGATGATGTCTCACAAGCTTTACGCTAAAATCAAAGTTCTTTGGATGTGCTGAGCTAATAACTACTGCTTTGAGTTCTTCTTTGCATTTTTTGATAACCTCTTCCCGATCTTCATTGTAGGCTTGTTGTTCTAGATGAGCATGAGCGTCAATCATATCGGTTCCCCGATCTTTTTTAAAACTATCCTAAGGATAAACATTCTTATTAATTGTCCATGCATCTAAAAATTTTGTAATTTAGAATAGATGGAACGAGAAATCTTACCAGGAGTCTCCTTAGTTTTAATAGATCCTTTCTACTAGGAGGATTGAGAGCCGTTCATACCTGGAGCTTCTTCAATAAACCGTCCTCTTTCAGCAAGCTCCTCGAGTCTATCCTTCATCGTACGTAGGGCAGCTTTAAGAATCTGAACGTTGTCATACTGTTCCAAAAGAGCTTTTAACTTTTCTTTAGGAACGTTACTCAACTTTTTTCTGATTTTGATCATTTTAGGAAGCACTCTCACTAAGTTATCCACAATTGTGATATTGGACCATTGTGCTGTTCGTGAGAGGGGATTTAAATCGATGGTAATAACTTTTTTTCCTATTTTCCTTAACGCTTTAGTCCTATTCCCATCTTCCAGAGGTACAAAGATGACGTCTCCCTGAAAAATACCCCTTTTGTCCACGATCCTCCGTGAATGTGAGAGTTCAGGTATGGTTGTCTGGTATTGCTCATCAGCTCCGAAAATAGTCTTGGCCCCAGCATTGAGGAGCCTTTCTTTTAACGCTTTCACACGTTCTGCCCTACGATAGAAGAGATTTATCTCAAGTGATGCACCAACAGCTTGAGCCAGTTGAACATACTCATTAGCGGCAAGAGCAGCTACGTTTCCATTTACTGAAAATACAGGAGAATCAGCAAGCAAAAAACTGACAATACCTGCTTCCATTGCTTTGGTAGCAAAACTATGTGTTTTCTCTCCTAAAATGTAATCAAAAGCTTCTCCTCGCCCATGCGCAATTAATCCCGCCTTAGCAAGAATATTTTTGTTAAGCCCTTCAATTAACTTCTCTCTCACGCGCAATGATTCAACGCGAGGATGATCATCTGGTATTTCGTGTTTTTCACTCACTTTCAATCATTTGATGGAACAATTTGTAAAACGGATGGCATGTTACCTTTATACTTCAATTCTTGTATTGATGAAAGTCAAAGCCCTTAAAATTCTGAAAGCCCTATGGAGACAAAATGATACAAGTACCTATTCATATCACTGGATTTTTTTTCCCTGTGCTTCGAGCAGACGTTCACCATACTGGTTCACTTGGAGCAGGCTTCTCCTTAAGTGAGTATGTTCAAACTTGGACCACTAAGCGAGAAGATGATAGAGTTAGAGTGTTTTTTCACGGGCAACCCGCCACTTTAAAGGCAATAACCTCTAAAGAGGCCGCAAGAGAGTTTTTCACTCAAGCAAATATCCGTAGCGGAGTTAACATCTATCACAGGTTGAAAGTCCCTATCTCCTGCGGGTTGGCAACAAGTGGAGCTGGTGCCCTTGGTGTTGCGTTCTCTTTAAATAAAATGTTTGAAACCTCGCTTTCAAAAGAAGAACTAGCTACTATCGCCCATATTGCAGAAGTTAAACAAAAAACAGGGTTAGGAAGTGTTATCGCACAATATAGGGGAAAATTCGAGATAAGAACAAAAGCGGGTTCTCCTCAGATAGGAAAAGTGAAACGGATTGCCTCTGATGCGAAATGTGCAGTTTTGGCATATGGGGCCATCAAAACACAATATATACTCGGTTCAAAGCAGAAATTACAGAAGATGAAACAGGTATTCGGTAAAAAACATACAAAACTAGCTGAAAACTTTTCCATCAAGCGTTTCGTTACATTCTCATTTCAATTTGCAGAAAAAAGTGGTTTACTCACGCCATTCCTTCGAAAACTTCTCGAACGGGCTAAAAGCATCGGCTTACATGGATCCATGCTAATGCTTGGCCAGGGAATTTTCCTCTTTGGACGTAATCTTGAGGACAAGGTACGTATCCTAATGGAAAAGACAAGCGAAAAACCAAAAGCGTTAATTGTAAGGGACATCTGCAATACTGGCGTGAGAGAGGTAAGTTAATCAGGCCTTTCGAGTGTGACTGGAATGGATCGCGGAAGTACATGTAAGCTCTGTAAAGAAGACATCCAGACCCTTGAACAGGAAGGATCGTACTTAGTAGTCTTTCAATTGAAGATTCGATTGTAGGTAGTTCTTCGTCTAAGTAGAGACTATCTTAAATTAAACTTATTACCTCTGGCTCCTCTGTAAAACTTATACAATAAAAATTAAAAGTGGAATTGGGTACAATTTTTAAGAGAGTGTGAAAGGAAGATGACAAAAGTATTATCCTCTCAGAAAGTAAAAGTTCCCCAGGGAAAAGTACACGTAATTACTGAACGGTGTAAAGAATGTGGCTTTTGCATAGAATTCTGTCCCCAAGGAGTCCTCAAAGAATCTGATGAAACTAATGAAAAAGGCTATCATCCTCCCGAACTCGTTGAAGATCCTCCAAGTAAGACGTGTATTGCTTGTGGATTTTGCGAACGAATCTGCCCTGAGTTTGCTATATGGGTGGAAGAGGAGGAAGACGCGCCTCAGGGCCCACGCTAATAAACGCTCCTTTCTTGTAACTCTTTACTATTGAAAAAAGCTCCTTTTATTAGGGCCCTCAGACCTCCTCGCGCCATCGTAAGTAAATAGAAAAAGTAGGGTGCCCTTAAAAGCGATGGGGGGGTTCTAAAGGTAGGGAGTTCATATGAACACCCCTGAGTGTATTGCTTGCTTAGAAAGAAGTGAACAAACAGTTAGTCTTTTTCTCTCCCCGAAGTTCCTCTGTTCTGGACGGGAGCCAATGAATAACCGAGTTTCACATCACCTGTGCCAACGGGGGCAATTTTCCCAGTAATCACACTTTCGGTACTCCCACTGAGGTTATCTATCATCCCCCTTGCACCAGCATCCAAGATATTACTTTTTGTTTCTTCAAATGCTGCTCTGGCTAAGATGCTGGATTTGCTACCAGAAATGCCATACCTTCCAATTCCCTCAATCGTTCCTCCTGTTAACATGGCATCCGCTGCATAGACGATGTGACGGGGATCAACATCAAGGCCGTACTGATCGAGCACATTTTTGGCTTCACTTGTTATGAGATTTCTTGTAGCTTCCAATCCTAGTACAGAGTTACACTTGTGAATGTGAGTAGTGAGAAGTTTTGAAAGGTCAACCCCCTCGACTAAGAGCAAGGGTTGAACGTCTTCAGCTTGGATGAGTATATAATACTCCCCCTCTCGAGTACGTCTTAGCTGTGCATCTTCATAGCCTTCGATTCCCTTGAAAGTGATCTCTTGTATGTCGTTATATATTTCCTCTAAATTTTTGTCTTCTCCCTTCTCAGGGGATACGTAAAGGGTGTAGTCTTCTCGTTTCACCTTCACATATTTAATGTCATTTATCTTGCTGACTATACTTTCAATCGTTAGTCCCCGATCGTTCAGCTGTTTTTTGTCGAGATTTAGTTCAACTCTTCTGTACTGGGGTTGGAGGAGGAACCCTCCCTCTTCTATCAGTAAAAAGATGTTGACGGCATGGATCTTACTAAATAATTCTCTAGCTTTTTCTTCATCATTCCTATAAGGTTCTTCTAAGTAAACCGTTATGAGCGGATTATCAGGATGTTTTCGGGCGTCAAATAGCTCCTGTAGTCTCGGTAGGCCAGTGGTAATATCGACACCAGGAACCCCCGCCCAGTGAAAAGTCTCCAAGGTCAACTGAGTCGCTGGCTCGCTAATCGATTGAGCGGTAACAGTTCCTATGGGTTCTCCTGGGTCTAAAACACTCCTTTGATATTTCTTGAGAACCCTCTCCAAGAATTTCGCGGTTTCCTCCTCTGTAAGGGCTGAATACTCCTCTTTCATATTTTTAAAGACCCTTCTGACCCTTTCAGAGCACTTTTTTGACACCGTGTCTGCCAAGATGGCTAGCGCAGTATCGTAATGAGTTGGCCATCCCTTCTCTTTGAAGGCTCTTTTTTCTTCTCGCTCACTTATCAACTCTAAAAAGAGGTTTTCATAATCAGCTACTGCACCGTGGTAACTTTTTTCTGGGCTCAACGAATCTCCACCATACTTGAATTGTATGATTGGTCCACCTAGGAACCGAGCCATACCATCGTATCCAATTTTACTATCTCTTAGAGCACTAACCAGTCGTCTATAAAAATACCCACTTGTAGCTGTCCGTATAGCAGTATCTACAAGACTATCTCGGCCAGCAGTTGTATGGAAAAAGTATTCCTCTGGTTGCATTCCTTCAGTGAAAGACCGTTCAATAAATCCCTTTGCCCACGGCCCTATATCCTCTTCTTTAAAGTGTGGGAGGACCCTCTCAGAGTACCCTCTCCCTACTCGTTCCCCCCTAACTACTGGTTGTCCAACTGCACCAAGAACTTGTTGGATGTTCGTTTCTCCTCCCCTAGCACCAGTAACTGTCATTATCATAAACTGACTTTCTCTGGGTACTTCCTCAATTAGAATATCACCGACCTTAGATCGAGCTTCGTCTAACGTCCTAACGATTCGATTTTCAAATGTTTCTTTCGAGCTTTCGCCAGGACGAGGGCTTAGGAGGCCGCTTCTATAATCCTTCACGAGTTTCTTTGCTTTATTAATGTGCTCATGAATAGTCTCCTTTACTTTCTCTTCTAACTCTTCATCTTTTGTAATATCCCACAAAGTGATGCTAAATCCTCTGTCGGTCAGATACCTGAGAATTGATGCTCCCAATTGATTGAGAAATCCTTTTCCTTTTTCTGCCCCCCATCTCTCCACGACTTTTTGGGTTATATTTTCGGATTTTTCCGCTCCGATAGAACGCTTATCAAGAATTCCTTTTTCAAATTTCCCATCCCACACCTTCGTTTCTCTTTCTTCTTTTTCAGCCAGCGTCTTCTTGAATTTCTTCTGATAAAAAATCTTCTCTGGTATCAGTTCCGAGACCAACTCTTTCCCGCTGATTTCGGAATCCTCCCCAGGAACGCTATTGATGCCCCCTTGAAACAAGATCTGCATTGCTTTATCCCGTGAGATTCTTGTTCCTCCCTTCGTTAACAGGTACGCTCCAGTGATGAAGTCTTGTGTGGGTCCCATAATAGCGCCTCCGTATCGAGGAGTGATAATATGTCTCTTTACCTCCGTAAGTGTCTTAGCCTCGGCTCTTGTTTCATAAGAACGTGGGAGATGGACGTTCATTTCATCACCATCAAAGTCTGCGTTATAGGGAGGGCAGGTCATTAGGTGGAGTCTTAAGGTTTCATAGGGAAGTACTTTCGCATAATGGGTCATCATTGAGAGTTTGTGGAGGGTAGGTTGTCTGTTAAACAGAACGGGGTCCCCATCCATGAGGGTGCGTTCCACAATATCCCCTGGTTTAAGTTCCTCTGCAACTTTTTTCCGTCTTTTCTCACTTTTGAAGATCTCTAGCAGAGTTTTTCTATATTCCCCCACTCCTGTCCTTTCTTTAACGATAGCAGCTCCAGGATATTTCCTAGGTCCTCTGATTATCAACTCTCTTAACTTTTCGATGTTGTACTTGTTCACTCTTTCTGGAATGAGAAGGTCTTTTGCCATTTTCTCAGGAACTCCCAGTTCATCTACACTTAGGTGCGGGTCTGGGGAGAGCACAGATCGACCAGAGAAGTCAACTCGTTTTCCAGACAAGTTTCCTCTGAACCTCCCTCCCTTACCTGAAAGGCGATGCATAATCCCCTTGATCAATACATTGCTGATCTTGATGTCCTTGTCGAGATCGTGGAGACCAAAGAGGATTTTCACTCTCTTTTGGAGAGTGCGTCTAAGGCGATTAAGAAGGGAAGAAGGACCCCCCTTCATCTTATCTTTAAGTTGATTATTGATTCTGATTATCTCCCGAAGGACTAACGTTAGGTGGTCTTCCGTTCGTTCTCCCTCACTAGTATAAACGGGAGGTCTAGTAGGGATGGGGGGTGCGATAAGGACGGTAAGGATTGTCCACTCTGGCCTAGCATATTCGGGGTGAAAGCCCAACAAATAGATGTCTTTCTTTCGTTCTTCCTTTTCTTCTTCCTCGAGGAAAAGCTCTTCCTCATATATTTGCGCCAGAATATCTTTAACCATCTTGGGATTTAGGTATGCAAAAACGTAGTAATTACCACGTTTCTTTTTGATTTTTTTGTTCCCCTCTTTAAGCTCTTCTTTCCTTCTTTTGGCTTCCTCATCACTTATCTTCATCCTTAGGGCAAAGGAAGCAAGAGAGGAATCATAAACGTACTTCCCTTGTTTTTCAGTCCCACAATAAGGACACTCATCACTCTTGCTCGCTTCTCTAGCCACCTCCATACTTATTTCCTTACTGGGGAAACCATTACTTTCTATGAATTTCTTTTCTCGCTTCCAGAATTCTTCTCTTTCGTCGTTAGGTAACATTAATCTGCCGCAGTTATCACACACTGAATTAAGCGTCTTCTTAATTTTTTTAATGTAGGCGGGATGATAGATGGGAGTAGCAAGCTCGATATACCCAAAATGACCGAAGCATCCAGTCCTACCCTCTCTTCGCCTCAAGCCGCACGTTTCACATCTAGTCCTATTGGTAGGTGCCCCAAGACGGTGGTCTAGGGGGCCCCCAGCAATTCCTCGGCCATCTGGATCGATAAGTTCAGCTTTATTGAGTTCTATAACAGCCTTTTTCCTAATCTCATCTGGAGAGAGAAGGCCAAACTGGATCCGACTAAGTTCTTTTGATGTAGTGAGACGCATGATATTACCCCAACAGAAGGAAAGCGATCACTACTAATACAAAAAGAGTTAAAAGTTTTTCCCTAATGTTGAGCTACTACCCAGTATTCTTAGGGTATGGAAGAATTATTTAGTGGCACAGGCTGGATTTGTAGGTTCTCCTTTACAAAAAGTGAACTATCTTCTTGATAAACGTAAGAGGGTTCCCGAATATAAACACTACCTCTCCATGAGGTCTTTGGTCGACCTGTTCACAAGGCCTGATGTCCTCATCGCATCCCCGTAGAAGAGAAAAGTTTTTCTCTTCTACCGATCTTGTATTTTCTCAAATCACATTCTAGCAAGTTCTTCTAATAATCGCTTGTTGGTGGACCTCAACTTCCTCATTACAAACTCTTCAAGGAAATGGTTATATACGCATCAAGAGAGCTAGAGATAACCCTAACTAAAAACATGGGAGCTTCTAAAAATTGTAAGATGGAAGGTTACTATCGATCCTACCCATATAGAGCGACCCTTTGCCATTTACTCCCCTTAACGATGTCAACTAAAAACATCACAAGTAAGAAAATCAGTAACCCCAGAACTGCAATCCCTTGGGAGAATGGAAAGGGTAAGTTGAACTCTTTAATCAAAAGAAGGTTCCCCCAGAACGCTAAAGTAATAAGAAGCGATAAGAAGATGCTTTCTGCAAGTCCCCATTTTTGGAATGTCTCTCTTTTCACAATTTCATCCCAAGAGGTAAACGCTTCTTCAAACAGTGACTTTAAATCTCGTGTACTTTCAAGGCCTTCCACACGTTTTCTTAAGTTGTTAAGAATCCGTTTATGCGTATCCATTCTCAAGATTGCTTCTTCGCGCGTATAATTAGTTATGTAAATTATAAGAACCAACGCCCCAAAAAGTGGAACTAGAGAAAGCGAAGAAGACTTAGGAATTTGAAAGGGTAAGAGACTTATAATGATGGTTAAAGTGAGGACGATGAACGAGAGGAAGCCAGAGAGAAAAATTTTCCATGTAATGGATATAAACCCACTAAGTGGGCTAAATAAAATGGTACTACTTACTACAAACGTAATGAGAAGTGTCACTAACTCCGTCCAAAGAAGTGGGATCAGGAACGCCTCATAGACAAATTGGACTTCAGTATAGATGGACCATACTAGAAATAGACAGACACCTGCTATCGTTTCCAAAACTGTGGTCAAAATTGCGAGAGACTGTGCTATCGTTCCCTTCTCAATTTTTTGCAACTCTGAAACCTCATTTGATTTAAAAACAAAAGATAGAAGGCTCTCTACCCTGTGTGGGAGAAGATTTAATCTTTTTAAAAAAGGTTTTTAGGCTCTGCCGTAGAGGCACCTTTTATGCATTAGAAAAATGTGGACACATAGGGGTCACGACAATGGAGAGGCGGGGATTCGAACCCCGGGCCTTCGGCTTGCGAAGCCGACGTTCTACCAGCTGAACTACCTCCCCAAAAAAGGCTTCAGGTTTATGCATTGTTCTGCTTAAGAAGGGTATAAATTTTTTTTCGCTTCTTCTCGTCTATATCCTTCAAATGAGGGATCCGAAGAAGTTCCTTTAAATCCGAATTATAAACGAAGAGGGATCGACCATTAGAGAGAAATAAAAACTTGGGGAGGAGGACCTTCGAATATACGTATAGTGCTATCGCTTTGATCTTATTTCTTTCATCGTTTACGAGTAAATCAGTCTCTGGATCTACATTTTGCCATGCCAAAAAAACACTATCTCCGTTTTTAATGACTGTAATAGAAGGTTTGACGCCTGATTTGACATCTTCCTCGACTTTAATTTTGTTACCATCAAAAAAATTTTTTAGCCAAAGACGAAACACATGATCCAGCAGAGGCACTGAGCTAACTTGTCCTTTATCCACTAGTTTTTCAATTCGTTCGATTCGATCAATTATTCCCTCGTTCATCATTTCTCCTCCATTCTCGTCTACTAGATTAGGGTTTGGAGGGGTCCCATAGGATAAGCGCTCAATATCGATCGCCACAAGATCACTCTTGGGCAATGTTAATTGCTCGTTTCACAGATTTATTTAAATCTGTATAGGAGTGGATGCCGACCTCTCTCAACAAGTTTCTGCCTTTTTCTTCATTGGTGCCCGTTAGTCGAACAACCAACGGGGTTTCTAATCCTACTTCTTCCTTTGCCGAGATGATACCTTTTGCAATATCATCGCACTTCGTGATCCCTCCGAAGATATTGATCAAGTACACTTTTACTTCTCCCAACGATTTTATCAACTTAACGGCTGCGGCTACTCTGTCAGGACCTGCACCGCCTCCAACATCTAAGAAGTTTGCCGGTTTCCCACCAAATTTCTTCACGATATCGCAAGTAGCCATAGTAAGGCCAGCCCCATTACCGATGATTCCAATATCCCCTTCTAACACAACGAAATCTATTCCTTGTTCCTCGGCCTTGTACTCTAGACTTTCTTTACCGTGTCGCTCCGACCGTAATTCGTTGATCCATTTCTGCCGAAATGCTGCGTTATCATCGGTAACTACTCGTGCGTCGACTGCGAGTATCTCCCCATCTTGAGTCTCCACTAATGGGTTAATCTCAGCTAGTAGTAATTCTTTGTCTATAAATGCGTTCCAAAGTGGTTGGAAAAAGCGGGAGAACTTACGTAACTCTTTTCCGCGGAACCCTGCGGTGTTTAACACCTCTCGTACCATGAAATCTCTTAATCCTGTATCGACAGGTATCCATTTCTTTATAATTGATTCTGGTTTGCTCTCCGCAATTTCTTCAATTTCTATTCCTCCCTCTGGGGAAAAAATCAGTACAGGTTGCCGTTGCTCGAAATCCAACATCAAAGAAAGGTAGTACTCTTCTTTAATGTCGACTTTCTTTTCAACAAGTATTTTTCGTACCTTTTGACCATGTACCGTACGGGTAAACAGATTACGTGCCGTGTCCTCTATCTCTTGTGGATTCTCTGCGAATTTTATTGCACCTACCTTCCCTCTTCGTCCACCTTTTATCTGTGCCTTCAGTGTAACAGGATACCCGATATCCTTTGCTTTTTCCTTCACCTCACTTACTGAAGAAGCCACCGAGCTTTTCGGGAGAGGCAGATTGAACTCCGAGAAGATTTCTTTTGCTTCAAATTCGTACAGAAATGACATATTCACGCTCCCCTCATTTTAAGGGATAAGGGATTTAAAAAGAATGTTGATCTTACTCAAAAGCGTACTAGAAAAGTGGAAGCAAAATGAGTCGGTTCAAGAGGAAGAGAGGACGAAGAAAACGTAGAGAAATGAAAATTACTTTCAAGATAACTGGTTTGGAATCGGGAGAGATCGAGCAATTCGGCTCCAGAATTGTGAGCTCTTTGGAGAAAAGGGGAGTGAATGTTTCTGGAATTATCCGTTTACCAAATAAACGACTTACTATTCCTACTCGCAGGAGTCCTTCGGGAGAAGGAACGGAATCATGGGATTTTTACGAGATGGTCATCCACCGTCGATTGTTACGGATGGAACTCTCTCCTAACCAGATTCCATTACTGACTGCGTTTCGTATTCCTTCTGATACCTACACGGAAATTAAATTTTTATAGGCGTTGGTCGCCTCACTACTTTACTCGCCAAAAAGTTCTTCAAGCTCTTCTAGTTCATCCTCTTCAATTTCAACTTCTTCTAATTCCTCCACTTCTTCTGATTCCCTCTCTTTTGCTTTTTTCTTGGGCTTACGTGGTTTCTCCTTGGGTTTAAAAGCGATCTGGGATCCTAACAAGGATCCACTGTTGACCACATACCCTATAGCAGCAGCAATTAACGCGGACAGGAATCCAAAACCTACTCCAAAGAAGGACAATGTCTGCCGAATTCTTGATAACTCAGTTAATGTAACTGAACCAAATAACCCCTCGTAACGTTGTATGTAAGGAAGAATAGGATAATACTCTAAAAGGAATTCTCGAAGGGATTCTGGAATGGTTACCACTTCAAACAGGATTGGAATCGAGAAAGTAACCATGACGATAATGAGCGAAGCTACAAAGCCACCAACGCTTCTTCCAGAGATCCACCCTACGATTAAGCCAGTAAGGATCGCCAATAGTAGGTAAAAAAGGACAAGTGAAATCCATTCTATTGACAGGACAGGATAAATATTCTGAATGCTCTTTGATATAAATGTCTTCCCAATTAACCACACAAAGAAAGGATTCTTAATGTCAGACGGGGCAAACATACCCCTACTAAGCTCCCCGATCCAAGAAACACCAAGAAAGAAAAGGACTCCACCAATTAAACCTAAAATGAACGACGTGGATGAACGTGATCTCACACCAGCCATAGCTCGGATATGACTCTTCACTTTACGTTGTATACGCCCTTGCAAATTGGGTACTGTTTTTCCTTCTTTTAATTTCTTTAAGTTAGGGGCGATATCATTTGCGAGATCTCTAAGTACGTTTTTCCTCGCTTTTACCGCGTCAGCTTTGTCGGATACAATAGCATAAGCCACGTCTCTTCTTAAAAGGATGGAAACGGCGAGTCTTCCAACAGTGATGCTATTGAAGGATTCTCTTTCTTCCGCAGTGAGAGCAGAATATATCTTCTTTATTCTTTCTCTATTTATAATTTCGCTCTCTACTAAATTCGCCTCTCCTGGGAAGCCCTCTCTGTTCCACTCCACAAGGATGTCTCCTTCCGATATGATAAAGAATTGATATAGCATAGAAACCCTCCTCCCAACTTGAACTAAGGAAAATTCATTTTTAAATAGACAGAACACCAGATTGGAAAAGGGAGATAAGGAAAAATCCAACTAAACCTATAAACATCGCAATTTTAGAAAATAAACTTGATTTATGTGCATAATCTCTACCAAAAAGAATTAATATCGCTGAAATGGCAGCTGAAGCGTCTCCTGCAATCACAAATGGAGTTAAACGTTTTCCCATAATTCCCACGAAAAGTAGGGTAGTGTAAGATACAATAGCCAAGAAGGCGAAGAACACCGAGATAAGGGCGGACTTCTTTATTCCTCTGGTTCTTGCAAGAGTTTTTACTCCTCTCTCTTTATCTCCTTCGATATCTTCGATTCCTTTAATAATTTCACGCGAGATTAAGAGGCTTGTAGCTGTCACAAAGAAGAGCACAACATACGTAAGCTTGACTAACGACGGTTCTAAAGTAGAGATTATGAGTCCATAGATATAACCAATCGAGAAAGAGATGCCTACGGTAACGTTTCCAATTAACCCCATTAACTTGAGCTTTGCAGAGTAAAGAACGCCGATCCCTACAAAAAGACTCGCAACGATAAACGGGAGGGAGGTATTTCTTATAAAGGACGAGTAGAGAGAGGCCCCCAAGCCTGAAATCACTAGAATGGTATACACCCCTTGAGCCTCTTTCTTAGTGACGTCCCCACTAGGGATTGGTCGTTCGGGTCGATTAATTCGATCGATTTTAACGTCGAAGATATCGTTTACCACGTTACCAGCCGAGGCAAGAAGAATATAGGCAGTTATCCCTGAGAGGAAAACGGTAATCATGTTAGAAGGTTGAAGCAAAAAGACGGAAGTAGCTACGGTAAACGCACCAAAAATGGTGTTATGAATTCTAAGAAGAGAAGGTAGAGCAGAAAGTTTCACAGTGACCCACCCCCTTTTAACCTTGTTTAATAGCTTTAACAGTCTTTCTGACTTCCCGTTCTACTTGTTGGACTCCTTCAGCGATTTCAAACTTCGTACCTTGGACAATAATGTCTGCACCAGCTTTGATGGCTTTAGCAGCTTGTTCTGGCTTTCTAATTCCGCCACCCGAGATAACTAATTTTTTGACAGCTTTACTCACCCCTGCAATGATCTCTTCGGGAATTGGATCGGTAGCTCCCGATCCCGCTTCAAGGTAAATGAACTCAAAGCCTTGCAATTCGGCAGCCATAGCGTAAGCAATTGCAATTTCGGGTTTGTTTCTTGGTAAAGGATTGGCATCACAAATGTACCCTGCACTTCCTCCAGGTTGAAAAATCAAATACGCTAAGGATATCGCTTCTAGCTTCTTCCTTCTGATTTGGGGGGCAGCGAGGGCTTGCACTTTTCCAAGAAAGTAGGGGTTCATAGAATTAAGTGGCACCATAAAAAAAATTGCATCTGCAACCTCACTGACTCCCCCCACTCCGCTAGGGAAAAGTATAACAGGTTTTTCAGTTCCTCGTTTCACACTTTGAATGACTTTCGTGACATAAGAAGCATCTAGAGCGGTAGAACCTCCAACCATAAATCCATCTGAGCCGCCTCGATCTAGGGCCGAAATAAATTCTGGCAACCTTGTCAAGTTCACTTTCCTTGGAACAGGATCAATGAGTGACAGATGTACGCCTCCATGTTGGCTAACTTGATTTAAAAGATAGGCTTTCACTTTTTTTTTCACTTTACGCCCCTCCTCTGATAAGGATCGCTCCAAAGATCGTTCTTTGCTTTTTCGATAACAGTTTCAACTTTTTTATGCCATTCACGGATCTTCCTAGGGGTACCAGGATAGGCTTTGTACAGCTCGTAGACCCGTTCAAAGTACTTTTGAAGTCTCCGAAGTTTACGAAAAAGACGACGATGAAACAGAGACAGGCGAAGCCCCGTGGAGATCTTTTGCAAAATTCCCATACCTTCTTCTGGGTTACTTTGAATCACACTAAGCTGTTCTCCCGAAATCAAGCCACTTTTAATGATGTAGTTTAAATTTTGGTTGCTAAACCCTTGTAACGCAAGTCTAAGTACATGTAACGCAGCGTTTTTCCCTCCCACCTCCGTAAAATACTTTTTAGGATAGCTCCACATATCTCGCTTGGTGAGGATGCCCTCTTTTTGATCTAATTTAGGAATTATTTCCTTCGCCGCAAAATGAGCCGCTTCCATTGCATGTCCTATGCCACCACCGTGTATAGGGTTGGCATTTGAAGCCACATCCCCAGCTAACACCAAACCATCAGTAACTAGCATGCTCAATGGCCTCCTAATTGGTACGACACTAGCTCCAGACGCTAGGATCTCTAACTCCTCCCGTTCGATGCCTAAAATCTTTTCCAAAAAGGTATCTGTGACCTCTTGCGGGAAGATCCCCTTTCCTAGTGCTTGAAGCCCCACACCCACATTTATTCTTCCTTCTTCCTTAGGGAACACCCAACCGTAGCCACCGGGAATCAAATTTTGATTGAGGTAAAGGCTTATACTCCTCCCTCGCCAACTCCATTCTTCTTCGGGAAATTCTGCTATGTACCTATGAGCTATATCAAGATCGAACTTATCGATCTTCGTCTCCAGTAGATGATCTTTTGGGACTCTTGATCGCAAGGCGGCGGTCATTCCAGTAGCATCCATAGTGACACGTGCTTCTAATTTAAACTCCTTCCCATCACTCTCTTTTGCCGTCACACCATTAATCGCACCATTTTGTATTATAGGGCGCTTAGCTACTCTTTTTGGGAAAAATTGTACCCCCTTCCTCTCCGCTCTTTTTAAGAGCCGTTGGCCAAATGGTAGCCGGTTTATCGTATACCCTTCACCAGTAATTTGTAGTACTCCTTTTTTGTCTGGAGTGTACACATCAGATCTATCTATGCGTCTAGCAAGCTCGTCGCCACTGGGTTCTTTGAGATCGAGAATATCGAAGTATCCCGCTGCGATTCCATCTCCACAAACTTTCTTTCCCACTTGCTCTTTCGGCTTTTGATCGATCAAAGCGACATCGAATCCCGCACCTGCTACCTCTGAAGAGAAGATAGTTCCTGCTGGCCCTGCTCCAACTACTACTGCATCAAACTTTGCTGACATCTATATCACACATTACTACCAAATTACTTTTTAATAAGAGATTTTCAAAAACATCGAAGGACATTTTTTTGTTGAAAGGATGGGGATGGAAAAAGAAAAGATTCTTACATTACTGAAGAGGTACCGGGCTGAGATCGTTGACCCTTACATGAAAGATAAAATTAGAGAGCTCCACGAGAAACAAGACCTTAAAAACCTCTATGATGCCATGATCTACCATCTTGAAACCGGTGGGAAACGTTGGAGACCTACCTTATGTATTCTTATCTGCGAAGCCTTTGGCGGAAAAATAGAAGAGGCGCTCCCCCTAGCCAGTGCCATTGAGTTGCATCATAACTGGACTTTAATCCATGATGACATAGAAGATGGAGACGAAGTACGACGCGATCAACCAACAGTCTGGAAAAAATACGGTCTTGCCCATGGCATTAATGTTGGAGATGCGATGAATGAAGTAGCCTACCTAGTGCTCTCTGAGGGACGAGAGAAATGGGGTGAAACCGTTTACGCCGACGTGCATGATTTGATCCACAAACACCTCATACGTATCACAGAGGGACAAACCATGGACATGAATTTTCGACACCAAGAAGATATCTCAGAGGAGGAGTACATGGAAATGGTAACCCGAAAAACCGGTGATCTTGTTGTTGTTGCAGCAGTTGGAGGAGCTATCATTGGTGAAGCTCCACAAGAAGCTCAAAACGCCCTGAAAAAATATAGTTATACCATTGGACCTGCCTTCCAGATTCGAGACGATCTACTCGATTACACAAAAGGGAAAGGGAGGGGCGGGAAGATCGGAAACGATGTACGGGAAGGGAAACGAAGCTTAATGGTAGTCCATGCATTTAACCATCTAACGCCTGAAAAAAAACGAGAACTGGTGAGAATTTTAGATACACCTAGAGAAGAAACAACAAGAGAAGATGTGGACCGAGCCAAGGAACTTATGAGAAGTTGTGGTGCCTTCAACCATGCCGAAAAAAAGCAAAAAAAACTGGCTAAAGACGCAGAAGAAATAGTGAAAAAGCACATCCCTCAGTCCAACGCTGAGGATCTCTTGCTTGGTTTAAGTCAGTTTCTTATTAAAAGAACCTTGTAAGACCCCCATTTCATTTGGTCTTTTTCTTACGGGCTTTCCCGAGAATTTTCATCGAACTTCTTCTCGTATTAAGAGTATCAAATTTTCTTTCTTCCAATAGGCCACCAAAGAGGGTACTCACCAGTTTACTGTGACAGGGCTTAGTAACAATGAATGGGGACCCTGTTAGGTCGATTAGGTGATGTAAGGGTACAAAAATAGATACTCCTTTTTTCCATTTCCTAAGGATTCCTACAGAGTCCTATGTTTACTCTTCTTCAGCCACACCCTCTTGTTATGCGAATGTAGACTTGAAAAATCAGGTAACATACAGAAGGTAAACTTTACCGTCAGGATAAGGAAAATGAGGAAAGAAAGGAAGACGCGGATAGACGAGATTACGTCACCCTATAGATGAACCGATCGAAATCACTTTTTTGTGGTAGTTTCTTCGGTTCTCCCTTCCGAGAGCGAACTTCCATAATAACTTCATACACAAGATCCTCTGGGACCTCCTCCCATCCAGTATGCTCGTAACCAAAGAACGCTTGCCCTTCACTAGCGCTTCTTAACTTCTCTGCTAAACCAATTGTCTCGGAAGCTGGAATTTGTGCGACGATTTCGACTTGCTTTCCTTGCATGTCGGTCTGCATGATTCTTCCTCGGTTTTTCTGGAGGAGGCTGGTAATCTGTCCCATGTACGCTTGCGGTACCTTGATGTTCACCTTGAGAATGGGCTCGTATAAAGTGGGGTCTGCGTCTAAGAAGGATAAGGAGAGAGCGCTGTAGGTCATGGGGTATATCTGGTTCATTTGGGTGTGTCGGGGGTCTTCGTGAACTTTGGTATCTGTGAGGACAACTTTCAGTGCCTGTGCGGGTTCTTTGGCGAGGATGGAACTGTTCACGAAGCTGGAAAAAGTTGAGATCACGTAATCCTTAATTCGTCCAAACCGTTGGACCCCTTTTATGGCATCAACCATCACGTTTGTTCCACGAACGGCAATGAGGTTGCGTGCATGCTTGGTAGACCAGCCGAATTGATCGCGGAGGATCCGAGCGCGTTCTTTTTCATCTTGTGCCATGCGGATTTTTTCTTCCTTTAACGCTGTGACCAACTCTTCGTCGAGAGGCTCCACGTAGAGTTCGATCCTGTTATGTCCGTTTGCGCTTTTCGTCTCAATTGTATGCCCTCTCCGTTGGATTCTTTCACGGTACACCGTTATTGGCTCACCAACATCAATTGGGACTTTCTGCCTGATGCGTTTGACTAAGACTTCGATTTGGAGAGGATCGACGCCCGTCAGTTCATACGTTTTGCTCTCTTCGTCCAAGTAAAAGTCCGCTGTTGGATCCGCATTAATCCATAGCTTCGCCACTCTACCCAACTTATCAATGTCTTGGGGATCTGTAGGTTTGATGCGTCGCCGAACCACGGGTTCGCTAGCGTATGGAATGGGTTCAAAAGCAAACTTTCCACTTGCAATTAAATCCTCATTTTCTTCCTTGAACGTCCGTGCAACGAAAGTTTCACCAGCTGGTACAGAAAATCCAGTAGCTGCAAACATGTTCCCGGCTGGAATTTCATCACTATCGATGAGTTCTGTGATTTCCATAAACCCGACACGTTTCGGTCGAGCACTGTACCTCCCACTTAAGAGGTAAAGATCCTGATCGTTATGGAGTTTGCCACTCCAAATTCTCCCAATCTGGGTTGTACGGAAGTTTTTTGGATCGACGAAGATCTTTGTCACCATCCCAATCAAGGGACCGTTTTCATCAACATTTTTCATAGCGTTATAGGCCTCTAAATCCGTATCTCCGCGCCAAATACCATCCAATTTGAGTTTTTGGGCGCTTTTCGGATCTGGCAGGTGGTTGATGACCATTTCTAGTACTACTTGGTGGAGTGGGAGGTTTTTCTTGAGCCACACTACGTCGTTGTTCTGGTATCGGTTGAAAATCTCCTCGATGCCTCCTTTCAAGCTACCGAATTTATCTTGAAGTACTCTTCGAGAAACCCCCCATCCATCAAGTGCGCTACCAAATGCCACAGAACCATCTTTAAAGCTGACCTGCCAATCATCCTGCAGTTCTTTCGGTGCGTTCTCTTTAATGAGCTTGTTAACATTACGAACGATCTGGTCGACCTTTTGTGCAAATTCAGAAGGGGTGTACCGCAATTCGGAAATGAGCCTATCAGCCTTATTAATAAATAATATCGGTTTCGCCCCCTCATTCAACGAAAGAAGAAGATTTGTCTCAGTCTGGGTCATAACGCCCTCAACAGCGTCTACAAGAAGACATACTCCATCACTCGCACGGATAGCACGAGATACCTCCCCCGTAAAGGAGATGTGACCTGGCGTGTCGTTTAAGGTGAACAGAAACTGTTGGCCATTCATTTTATAGATCAGATTGACAACGCTCGTGAAAATTGTAATCATACGTTCCTGTTCTTCTTCATCATAATCCGTTTCGCGTTTCTCGCCCGCTAATTCCTCAGACATCATACCAGCCCGCGCTAGCAGGTGATCTGTCATGGTGCTCTTGCCATGATTGATGTGTGCCACGATCGAAAAGATCCGTCGTTGCTTGAGCGGTAATTCCTGCATCATGCGTTTTATTTCATCTTTCTGTCGAATGTAAACCATTTTACTCTCCCTCTGATGTCCTCCTCCGAACCTTTTTAAATGTTAGGAAGAGAGGCCTTCCCCTTTTCACTCAAGGGTGTTCCAAATGCCCTCACTATACGCTTGTTAGGCAATAACCTTCTAGTTTTTTTCGCAAAAGTGCCTTTTTAAATATTTCATGCTTCGTTAACGTTAGAAAAGATGCCGTATCGACGGATTATAAACGAGCCTATTCCTAGGAGAGAAACAGAGGGTAGAAAAGCGATTTTCTAAACGTTTTTCATCCATTCCGTACAGTTGACAAATGATTTACTTAACTAGAGGAGAAACGTTTGAGAAAATCCGTCTTACACAGCTAAGAAAGCTAGAACATCTTAAGATGTTCTAGACCTAGAACAAATCCAAATGAGGGGCTAATTTTTTCTCAAAAGGTAAGGAAGGATTTAAAAAGGTAAAAAGATTCACCCGATAATTGTACTTTATGTGTCCCGTTCAAACTGTTGCACTCATCCTACCTGTTCCGAAGTACATCTTTAGTAAGATCAAACTTTTAGAGTGGAGGTACTCATGCAGAAAGCAATGATTCCCAAACGAAGCGTTAGTATACTTGGGTATGGATCTTACATCCCCAAATACCGAATAAAAGCAAAAGAAATAGATCGCATTTGGAATAAAGGAGTGATAGTGGAAGATGCTAAGTCGTACCCCCCCGTTCAAGAGAAGGCTGTAGGAAATCAAGATGAAGATGCTATTACGATTGGATGCGAAGCGACTCGAAGGGCCATGAAAAGTGCAGGAATAGACCCTTCAAAAATACGAGCCATTTTCCTTGGATCAGAGTCGAATCCGTATGCAGTAAAGACGGCTGGAGTCACTATTGCAGAAGCCATTGGGGCTTCTTCAGATCTTCTGGGAGCAACATATGAATTCGCCTGTAAAGCTGCCACAGAAGGCATGCAAACACTGATGGGATTAATAGGGAGCAATATGATCGATTACGGAATAGCTATCGGTGCAGATACTGCACAAGCTCGTCCAGCTGATGTGTTAGAGTATACTGCTGCTAGCGGTGGAACTGCACTTGTGTTAGGGCCGAACAGTGAAGATGCGGTTGCCCAGATAGAAGCAAGCTATAGTTACTCTGAAGACACCCCTGATTTTTGGCGTCGAGAGGGGCGCCCTTATCCACGACACTATGAAAGGTTCACTGGCGAACCAGCATACTTCAAGTTCGTACTCTCAGCTGCCAAAACGTTAATGTCTGAAGTAGGGTACGAACCAGATGATCTCGCGTATGTAGTGTTGCATCAACCAAACTATAAGTTCCCCTACAAAGCAGCAAAAAAACTAGGGTTCAACGATGAACAAATAACGCCTGGTCTCCTCTGCAATGAAATCGGCAATCTTTACGCTGGATCGACATTGACGGGAATTGCAGGTGCATTGGACGAGGCAGAACCACATGATAAAATTTTGGCTGTGTCCTATGGATCAGGGAGTGGAAGTGATGCATTCATACTTAACGTGGAGGAAGACATCACCAAAAAAAGAGATCGTACCCCAAAAGTGAGAGATTTGATAGACAATAGAAAAGAATACATCGATTACTCGTTGTATTCAAAGATGCGAGAAAAGATAAAGAGGTAATTGTCATGTCTGCGTTAATTAGAGGAGTAGGATACACGAAAGTGCGAGAAGCATGGGATCGGGGAATTGAGGATTTGGCATTAGAAGCCGCGCAGAAAGCGATAAAGGATGCAAAAATAAGTAAAGAACAGATAGAGAAGGTCTACTTTTCAAGTGCATTAGCAGAAACCTTAGAGAACCAAAGAAACTTAGGATCAAGGGTACTAGATGCGCTTGGACTTCCTGGCAAGCCAGTCATCAATGTAAGCGAGGGAGGATCATCTGGTGGAACGGCCATCAACTTAGCCAGTAAAGAAGTAAAAACAGGTAGTGACAACGTTCTGGTACTTGGGGTAGAAAAGCTGAAAGATACACTCTGGAGTGATTTATTACAGGCGGAAGTTCAAGAAGAGAGTTGGGACTACTTAGGAGCTATGGGGGCTACCAATACTGCCTTAGAAGCAATATTACTTCGCCTTTACTTAAGAAACTTCAATGCCGACCATAAAGATATCGCCAAGATAGTCGAAATCTCACATACCAACGCCAGTAATGCTTCACATGCAGAGTATCCGTTTCCAATGACGGTTGATAAAGTCATTAAGTCTCCTCCGATTGCTGATCCCTTAAGACTTTTTGAGTTGGCAGGGGTTGGGGACGGAGCCGCAGCCATTGTCATTTCTAGTGAAAAAGGACCTGTAGAGCTTGTCGCCTCAGAGATTGCTACTGACAAATTCAAGTGTTTCGAAAGAGAAGATATGTTAAAGTTAGAAGGAATCACAAAAGCAGCGACAAACGCCTATGAAAAAGCTGGGATCTCGCCCAGTGATATAGATTTCGCTGAGATCTATGATCGAAGTAGTATTATGGCCGTGCTAGAGATCGAAGCTCTAGGGATGGCAGAGCGAGGCAAAGGGCATGAGACATTGCAAGATGAGAAGTTCACTTTGAAAGGAGAGCTCCCCTTGAACACGTTTGGTGGACTTAAAGCAAGAGGGCATCCCATTGGTGCCACAGGAGTGTATCAAGTAGCCGAGGCCACAGAGCAGTTGAGGGGCAATGGAGGCAAAAATCAAGTTAAAGCCGCTCATCTTGGACTAACATTAGGGTTGAGTGGTTTAGGAAGTCATGTAGTGGTAAATCTCTTACAAAGAGGTGGAAGTAATGACTGAGAAAGTACCCGCGTATTGGCGAAAGTTAGGTATATACCTCCGTTTTGAGGGTACGAAATGCAAAGAATGTGGAGCCACATTTTTTCCTCCTAGAGAAGTCTGTCCTCATTGTTACTCGGACGAAATGGAAACGTATAACTCTTCTCGAGAGGGAAAACTAATCTCATGGAGCATTGTATCAGATCCCCCTTCCAAATTCGAGAAGTATGCCCCATACATCTTAGGCTTAGTGGAGTTAACCGATGGAAATAAGATCATTGCACAACTAGCTGATGTGAAAGCAAAAGAGTTAGAATTCGGTATGCGAGTAAAAGCCGTCGTACGAAGACTTTACGAGGACGGAGAAGAGGGCTTAATCCATTATGGTTACAAGTTTATTCCAAAGGTATTCCCAGAGGATTAACAAGTGAACGCTATAACCCTCCTTTCTTTTTTATGATTACGCATGAGAATACAGGCTAGATGCTTCACACCGTGCTCTGAAATACAATTTACATGTTGGGAGGAGGATTTCTAATGGACATCAAGAAGAGAAAAACGGACCATATCCGAATTGCACTCGAAGAAGAGGTTGAAACAACGGTCACTACTTGGTTTGAGTGCGTGAAATTGATCCATCACGCTCTTCCAGAGCTAAACTTTGGAGAAGTGAAAACTGATACCTATCTTTTCGGAAAGAAATTCGGTGCTCCTATCTTGATAGAAGCGATAACCGGTGGCACACCTCTTGGAGCAGAAATAAACAAAATTTTAAGTGAACTAGCTGAAAAGTACCATCTCCCATTCATGGTTGGTTCACAGAGAGTGGCTATAGAAAACCCAGAACTGGCTTGGACGTTCAAGACCTCCAACGAGGCTGACGTTTTTCTCATTGGAAACATTGGAGCACAAGAACTGGTGGAATATGGTCAAGAAGAAATTGAACAGTTACTTGATATGATTAACGCTGACGCTCTAGCAGTGCATTTAAATCCCTTACAGGAAATAGTGCAACCTGAAGCCACTGCGAGGTATAAAGACATGATAAAAAGATTGCATGAATTGCCAGGGGAAGTAGATGTTCCGATACTAGTTAAAGAAACAGGCGCTGGTATATCGAAAGAAGTTTCAAAACTTCTTCAGGGAGCAGGAGTCGATGCTATTGACGTAAGCGGCGTTGGAGGGACAAGTTGGTCGGCAATTGAACATTATCGAGGACGAGAGAAAAAGGAACGAAAGAAGGCGGCTCTAGGCAAAAGATTCTGGGACTGGGGTATTCCAACTGCTGCCAGTATTTTGGAGGTTAAGAACCATGCGAAACACACAGAAATTATTGCCAGCGGAGGGATCAGAAATGGCGTAGATATTGTAAAAGCTCTCGCTCTTGGTGCAGATTTCACAGGTTTCGCTTTACCATTCTTGAAAGCCCTTTACAAAACACCCGACTCACCGAAAAATGTAGAACGTGTTGAAGAATTCGTAGTGAGAGTACTCTCCGAAATAAAGACTACACTATACCTTACTGGGTGTAAAACCGTTGGAGAAATTGAGAAAAAAGAGAAAGTTCTATTACCGCCACTCTATCACTGGGCACAGCAAAGAAAGTTACTTTAAGAAGGAAAAGATACCTTCTGGTTTCTCCAATAATGTATCCATTTTTCACGACGGAGGTTTGTACTTCCCACCGTCGAGTACGAGAAAGACGCCACGAACTAAGATTTATTCACAATACTTTTAAAATTGTACTTGTCCTACTTGAGAATTCGTGGCTCCTCTTTTCATAGATTAAAAAAAAGAAGGAACATCAATTTGGCTATGGAACCTAGAAGGAAGGTAATTCCTCCTCGGGCACGTAAGAATCGTATTCTTGAATCGTGAGATCAATCTTGTCTAATGCCTGGGAAATATCGTCTCTACTTTTAGCTCCAGTACAAACTACTTTCCCACTCTTGAACACCAAGAGAACTACTTTTGGCTCTCGCATCTTGTAAATTAAGCCTGGGAAAATTTCGGGTTCATAAAAGACGTTATAACGACCTCGAGTCGCTACTTTTTCTAGATTGACTATTTTATCAAGCGACGCTGATGCCACAATATTCTGTACCTCAACAGGGGAGGTTTTTTCGATTTTGATGTCACATCTCTTTAGTAAGTCTACGATTACCCTTCCCGCCTTGTTTAAGGCATCTTCATTTTTTGCACCAGTGATCACAAGTTTCCCACTGTTGAAGATCAGAGAACTTGCCCGTACTTTGTATCGTACTTTCAGAATTAACCCTGGAAACTGTTTTGGTTCATGTCTAACTAAGAAAGGCCAATCTGTGACCCCCCCTCCCTCTTTTCGTGAAAGTTCGTCTTTCATTTCGCTTTGAAGCTTTAATAGACGCTTGTACGTCTCTCTTAAGTCAAGAGGAACATTAATGTCCATGCTACCGACTACATTCTCAACACGATATTCAATTTTTTCCAACTTACTCCCTCTTTAAAAGAATATAAAAACCTTTAAAAAGGATTTTGTTGTTATGTTTAACGTTTTTTATTTCAGCTTTCTAACCCTCTTTTCAGTTACTACTGACGTTTCCATCGGAATTTATCTTTCACGTTCCTTTTCACGATCCAGGCCATCTCTGTCTTCCATCTCAAAATAAAACTAGAATAAACAATGAGAGAAGTTATCGGTAAAAAATCAGGAAGAATCCAGAGAATTGAAAGGAAATGAAAAAGACAAAAAAGTTACTATATACACTCCTCTCAGACGTGAAAAACTTTAGCTCTTTCTCTTTGCTTGAATGAGAAACATCCTCTTCCTTTTTTTGCAATCTATCTTTTTAGAGATATCTGTTATTTCCAACAAGTTACCTTTTCTTATTCCGGGAGGATTTGTACAGAGTTCTTTGTAACTACACTCGTCAAAGTCACAATTAGGAGGATTGAAGCTCTTCACACTCCCAACAAATTCATTATTGATTTCAGTCACTAGTTTTAAAGAAGGCTCGGTTACTTCCACTACTCGTACTTTTTCACCCGTGATGGGGCACTTATGCGTCTTAGAACGAATGTCCGTAATCTTGTAGAGTCTTCCCATCTTTATGTTGTCAATACATGCGTTTTTCATGCTACATTCATCACAAGCTTTGCTTTTACTTATCGGTATAAACTTTCTTCCTTTTTTGGCAAATACGTTATAAACTAAAGTAACTTTCTTAGTCATAAGATTATCCCTCATTATATTAAAATGAGAAAGTAGATTTAACTTTTGAATACCTTCTTCATGAGGCTCCTACGTCTGAATACCCCTATGAACTCCTTAAACTATTTCCCAAAATGGGAAGGGAGAACAAAAACAAATTTATCAAGAACCGTTCAAAAGTTAGTTCTTTGAAAAGAAAAAACGTACTGCTTGTTTTGAAAGAGAGGAACTTCCAAATAAAATGAGGAGAGTCCAGCAACTGAAGGCATAAAGGTTTAAAAATATTTCCGCCACATCTTGAAATAAAACTATCACTTGGGGCACGTTAAGTGGAAGGAAATTCTGAAAACTTTCTCCGACGCATTTTTCTTTTCCTTGCTGAGAAGTTCGCTGGCTTAAAAGGCCTTCAAGTTGCTGCTACGCTTCTTTCCCAAGGTAACTTAACAGCTCGGCAGATCTCCGAGCAGACTGGACTTATCTTAAATGAAGTCCGACATATCCTATTCTTACTAGAAAACCAAGGCCTCCTGTACTCTTTTCAAAAAGAGAAAGAAGGATCAAATTGGACCACCTATTCATGGGAAAGTAGCATATCTCTCGTAAAGAGAGTCTTCAGGCAGAGATTGAAATCAGTCGTGCACCTTCTAAAGGAATTCGCTGATTCTATTGAAGATGGGGATTTTCTTTTGTGTCAAAACTGCGATACGTATTACAATAAATCAGAAAACCCCAAAATTGGAGAGTGTAAGTTTTGTGGAGGTGAACTAACCACCCACTCTCCAGACTTTCCAGACCATGTAATTAAAGAGTTGATAAAGCAATATAGACGGATTTCCGCATGAAACGTTCCTTTATGAACATCAATGGTACTACGTTAGTTGCTATAGTGGATTCGCTTCTAACGTCGGTAAAAGAGGCCGATTATGCACCTCCTGCAGCTCTACCCATAAGGAAGGATTTCATTCTTGGAGCCATTTCTTCAGCATGTTCACGTTGAATCTCCTCCCAAAGACGTTTAGAGATAGACACACCAAGTAAAAGTCCTGTACCACTTGCAAAAGCACCTATAACATTACCCAATCCCGCAATTAATCCTATTAGGAGGCCTGAAAGCACAGTAGCGGTATTAATATATGGGGCTAAGTACTCAATCATCGGGGCTTTACGGCGGCGAATTCCTGGAATGGAGAGATTGGAAGATAAAAGTTGTTCGGTTATTTTTTCAGGACCCATCCCCGAGATGTCAGCCCATGTTTTTGCAAAAAACCAGCAAGCTACCATTAAAATCAAGATGTATCCTATGGCTTGATACGGATGTATCAAACTGTCTAAGATACCGCGAGGAGAAGTAACAAAGTAGGCAAGTCCCCCCGTAGGATTTGGCCTCCCGTCAGTTACGGAGTACGTCCCAAGAAGAGAGACAAAGAAATTCCCGCTAAACATATTTCTAAATATTTGAGAAAACAGCATCACATTGGCAAAGAGTGCCGTTGCTAGGATAACTGGCATGTTTGAAGAGTACATGAAATTTATTGGGTACTTGAATTTCATCCTATATCGAGAGCTTTCAACGGGGATCTTTATCTTCATCATTGTTAAATAGAGGACAAAAATGACTAGTCCAACAGTATTAATGAGGCTCACGATGTCTGGTGCTCCTGCTCGCACAAGAACTTCCCTAAAATAGCGATCTTTTGAGGTAAAAACTTGGAAAATGGCGAGTACAACACCGTAGTAGAGACCATCATTACCAAACACGGGGGCAAAGGAAGACCAGATAATTTGTTCTGTAGTCCCGAGTAAAATGAAGAGAGAAATGCCAGAACCCCAGCCATATCCACGTTGAACCATTTCATCCAACAAGATAACAAGTATACCAGCAAAGAGTAGTTGAATAAACACGATGGAAGCTTGGTTAGGACCTAACTGACCGTATGCACCACCTAAGATATAGGCGATGGCTTGAAATGCCGTCATTAAGACTGACATGCTTTTATTTGCTTCATTGTACAGTTGTTTATCTTTCGGATTAGACATGTCAACTTTAATTATGTCACTCCCAACGAGTATTTGGATGACCATGCCCCCAGTAACAATCGGACCTATACCTAACTCAGCTAAAGTCCCCCTCCGGGATGCTAGTATGGTCCTGAGAGACCAAAACATGTCTATCCCTTGGTCGGTATTCACACCGTAAATTGGGATGTTAAGCATTAACAGGTAGATAATGGACACGAGGAAGACCCAGAACAGCCTGCTTTTTAAACTTTTTGAGGTTTTTGGTTTCTTTACTGAGGGAATAACCCTAGAAATAGGTGCTATTGCCTTTAAAAACGCAGATGTCATTTAATTCACCGTCCATCAACACAAGTAGATGAGTGGAAATTCTTTTAGTTTATCATAAGGATTAAACCTGGGGGTTTCTCCTATCTTAAACCACTTCAAAGTTTAATAACCTTTCCTTATAAAGTAATTGGACATGCCTTTAATTTTTTGGCCTATGGGGACAGTTAAGTAGATTAAGCTCCGAGAGGCCTTTAAACTTTAACTTACATTCCGCTTAAAACTTTTAGTTCCTCTTGGTGGGAGCCCCTTGTCTTGATCAGAGAGACGTTTAAACATATATTTAAATCTTTTTGATGTTAAGGACCTCTGTTAGCAGATGTATTACCAAAAACGGGACACTAAGGAATTCCTACTTGAAAACGAAGTAGAATGACAACTGGAGAACAGAAAAATAGAAAATAATCGGTACCTTACCTTTCCACATGATAAGTATTGTCGTTAGTGTTAGTGTCACTGTAATCGCATAAAAACAAGGTATAGGGAACCCTACACATCCTGCCATCAGAATTTTGAGATCTCCACCTCCTATCACGTGTAACTTAGCAAGTACCAAGAGGCCTATAATCATCCCTATAGTGAGGTTTATGTTACTAGCTTTTCCTACAGCTAAACAGGACAAAAATGAAATGAAAGCAATTCCCAAGAGAATGAAGCTCCCCCAATTGGGTATTCTATACTCTTTGTAATCGTTAATACCAGACAAAAGGATGCCTGTGAGTAAACCTATCCGGCAGAATAATATCACAAAATTGTGGGGAAAAATTCTAGTCACCTGTAAAGGAAAGTTCACTCATTGTTTACAAGAGAAATTTAACGCCTCTAATGAAAGTGGAAAACGAAGGACGAAGAGTTAATGAGAGGAAAGGAAGATGTTACTTTCCCCAGAATCGTTACGTAGAGAGGTATACCTCCTTCAAAAGCCTCTACTTCTCATTTAGCACTTGTAGATTGAATGAAAGAATAATCACCGAGATAAACAGAACGAGAACAGTATACTGTAGCTTTCTAGTTAAAAACGTCAAAGTTTTGCGATCTTATTCAGAATCTTTTTCGTCATCTCATTTGGAGAGACGAAGTTTAGATCTTTCACGTAAATTCTGCTCTCTCCCCCCTCAAATCTAACCTCTCCCTCAAGAAGTAAATCTTCACCAACTATTTTCCTGGAAACTTCCTTTTTGAACTCATTTTTGTTCGATAAAATTTCAGACTTGGTCTTATCGCTTAATCCCAATTCCATCACAGTATTCCCGTTAATTATAGCGCTCCCATTCTCTTGTCCATCACCAACATCTAAAATTAGGGAAAGAAGTTCTCTACCTTGCGTTTTATGCCCCCGTTCACAGATCTTATGTTTCCCTTCACTGGAAATAGCCATTCCTCCACAAGTGGTGCAATATTCTTTCATTTCAACTTCTTTGATCCCGTTTACAGCAACGAGAACTTCCATTACTCCTTCATCCTGAATCTCTTGGAGCAATAAGGGGGTAGACCTCCTTTTTTCTCTTTTTTCTGCTTCCTCCAACCGTTTTACGTCTTGGGCTGGTGCTTCAATGATCTCCAAAGAGCTTGACTCTTTAATGAATACATTTTCCAGATCATACTTCCCCCCTCGTTTCGGTGTTGTGACATTTTTTAGGCGGATTACAGAACCGTTTGGTACCTCCTTCAGGTCTTTTAACATTCTCCTACTCCGTATTCTCCCCTCCACTCGGTTTTTACCATCTCCCAGTATGATCGTACCTTTTCTTCTAGGAGGGTTAATGTCCTTGTATTCAAGAGTCCCTTCTAAGTCACACTGCACATCCCATGTTAACTTGGAGAACTCAGACACTAAGCCTATGTGTCTAGTCGGTGTTTCTTCCTCACGCTTTTCGCTTTTTTCCACTTCCGCCCAAGTAAGTACTTCAGGAAAATGAGGAGGATTTTTCTTAACCATTCCAGTGTTAGAAACATGGATCTCTACCTCATAAAACTGTCCTTCTCGCACGTTCCCAAATGCTTTTAGGCGATCCTTCCTTTCCAAATCTCTAAGTGTATCTATCAAAGACTGCGTCCATACCACAAGTCTTGCGACTCCCGTCTCGTCACCTACCTTTAAAAACAACATTTGCCTCTGTTCTCCTTCCCGCTCGTATTCTCTAACTTGCGGAGGTTCTAAAGCATACAAGTAGAAAAGTTCACCTCGCATCCCCTCTTCAGCTTGCTCTAATTTTTTTGCATTCCGTCCTTTTCGTTCAATATTTGTAAGGTTCCCAATATGAATTTCAAGTGCGTCTCTCTTTTCTTGACCGCGTTCAAGTTGATAACTACTGACTTTTACTTTTCCCCCTCGAATGTGGACGATGTCTCCTAGATCTAAATTGGTTACTAACGTACCTCCTTTTCCCCACGCAACACCCCTAATGGATTCCTCACTTCCCCTCTCAGCGATTCTAAAATTCATAACTCTTCCAATACTGCCGTCATTTCTTTCAAACTCTCTTACATCTCCTTTCCATACCAAAACTCCTTTACAGTTCACTTCTTCAGTCTCATTTACCTCCATCGATTGGAAAGCATCAAGGAGGTCACTCACTGACAGGGGGGGCTGTAGAGCTGGTAAATGTGCGGTCAGGTGTCCTTCCTCCTCTAATTTTCTTACTTTAGTTTCTTCTACTGCAGTCAGAGAGAGACGTCCACTTAAATCCCTAACATTAACACATTTAATGAGGAACACATCGCCCCTCCTAAGATCTTGATTCTCAAGCTTCGAGAGGTCTTTACCAAAGAAAGTCAGGAGAATTTCTCCTGTATCATCTAAAAGTAATAAATTTTGATACTCTTTCATTTTACCTTGTCTCCTTGGAAGAATTCGGGCTAATCTCGCAACGAGAGAGGTACAACGCATACCTTGCCGTAAATCTCCAATTTTCTTAAGAGAATCAGGGAGAATAAGCTCGTCCATCATCCTTTCCATCAATTCCTTGTTTTCAACACCTAGCTCTTGGGCTACCGCAATAATAGCCATTTTTTTCCCTGAAATACCAGGTAGTTGACTTTTTTTCTCAATCATCTCTTCAAGTTCTTCCTTCTCAAGGTGTTTCTCTCTTATAATCTCTTCTTTGTACTTTTCCATGTCACTTTCCAATTAGTTCACCATAAGTTAGATAACAGAGGGATAAAAAAATTTAAAAAAGGAAGAAAGTTCCCCCCTCTGATGGTTTAGAAGTTCTTCTTACCTTTTATTTTTCAACATAGTATGAATTATTCACTCAAGAGAGTTTCAAGTGAGTAACGAAGAAGGGGATACAAGCGATTATAACTCAAAAGAAATTTTCGTTAAAATTCTCATTCTTTGGACTCTTTCTTGTAGACTCTCATTAGATTGAAGAACGTCTCACCTCACAGTAATGCGGGTGAATTATCCTCCCTTATATTGTAGAAATTTTTAGTCAAATTCTACCCTATAATACAAGTTACCTTTCAATCCTAGCGAGTTAGGGGGGAAAACCGTGTCTACTCCGATAGGGGAAGTCTCTTTAACGAAATTAAGCAAGAACTTTCTCGTCCATTTCCTTAAGAAGTCTCATGCAAAGTTCAAGCTTATAAAGAATGCGAAACGAATTTCACAGGATGGCGAAACGCATAAGTTAGACTTCTTAATCATTGATAAACACACCAACGAGGAAGTGGGTGTACTTTTAAAAGACTGGAATAGGAGTATTTCGATTACAGTGGTCAATTCTTTCATTAATGAGATAAAAGAGCTTGGGTTATCATCGGGCATTCTCATAGGAGGGAGATTCAGTGACTCCGCACGTACGAGAGCTGAAGATAGTGCAAAAGTTAATCTTATTACTAGAGGTAGGATGGTAACCTGGCTGGTACAACATGGAATAGATGTTGAGCCCTGAATGTCCAATACAGGGTGGCAACACACTCTTTTTTTATCATGTAGGAGAGATATGCATTCGTCTCTCTGTCTCTAACGTATGAGAGATCGAAAAGTTATCCAAGTAATATCACTCTTTATTTATCTTTTAAGACTCTTCCACCCTTGTGAGGGAGGAACGTGGGAGTAGATAGGATATTCGATAACCTACTATCGAACAACTCCTTATTCAAAGATAAGAAGGTTCTCACACACGATTACGTACCAGAAAACCTACCGCATAGAGAAAGAGAAGTTAGCGAGTTGGCGTCTGTCCTGGCTGCAGCGTTAAGAGGAGAGGGACGACCTAGTAACGTCTTCATGTATGGGAAGAGTGGAACTGGAAAGACCGTTCTAGCTCGTTTCGTCGTAGAAAAATTGAAATCCAAAGGAGAAACACTTGGACTCACCTTCTCTTCGGCCTACCTCAATACTCGATATCGGAAAACGAACTATCGAGTATTAGCCAGCCTTTGCGAAGAATTAGGCGGGACAAGCGTACCTGCTACTGGACTCCCCACAGATGTAGTTTTCGATCGATTACAAAAGATTATCGATTCTGGAGAACACCTCGTTGTGATCATCCTTGATGAAATTGACTGGTTAGTGAAACATTCTGGTGACGATCTCCTTTACCAGTTGACTCGTGTAAACAACATTCTAGAGAAAGGAGAAGTCTCGCTGGTAGGAATCACAAATGACCTAAAATTTCGAGAATACTTAGATCGAAGGGTTATTTCTAGCTTAGGAGAGGAGAGTATAGTATTTAACCCCTACGATGCGGAAGAACTCTTCGATATTCTTCGAAAACGATCAAAAATTGCTTTCAAATCGAACGTGCTCAAGGAAAACGCTATAAAAGTCGCTTCAGCAATTGCTGCCAGGGAGCATGGAGACGCAAGAAGAGCCATTGATCTTTTACGTGTGGCAGGGGAAATTGCTGAAAGAGAAAAAAGGGAGAGAGTAACGAAAGAAGAAATACTAAAAGCGAGAGAAAAAGTTGAGAAAAACGTAGTAAAAGATACAATCATCGGCTTGCCTCTACAAGAGAAGCTCCTCCTACTTGCTCTCGGATTACACGCTAAAACAGGAAGGAAAAAAGTGAAAACAGGCGAATTAAAGGAAACTTATGAGAGTGTATGCCGTGAAATGGGGCACAACCCAGTTTCTCTTCGAAGAATCAATGATTTGTTATCCGATTTAGAAATGTTAGGTCTCGTTACCTCTAACGTGAAGAGCTTCGGACGATACGGAAGATCACGTGTGTCTGAATTAGAAGTCAGTCCAGGACTTACCGTGGAAGCCATTCAATCAGAAAAAAACCTTGAATTCCTCGCAGAACAGTTGTAACTGGCGTGTCTTACTTACTAGCTAAAAAGTTTTCAAAACTTTAGCAATCTTGTTGCTTACGTTTGACATATCTCTAATAATTACAGCTGGCCGAGTTTTCTCGCTTGTCACAGAGGCTAACACGTAATCCTCCCCGACCAACCGGAGGATGACGTACCCGTCTTTACCCTTGACGATGATGTTATTTACATGGCCTTTATCGAGATCTAAGGCGTTCCTCTCACTCGTGAGAAAGATGACGCTAACAGCTGCAGCTATTTTTCCCTCTTCTTTCATCGTAGCTTTTTCTTTGGCGACCCAAGCGACAGGTAGACCTTCTGTGGAGGCAACAATCGCTGATTGAATATTTTCGCTATTATTGATTAAATTAGAAAGTATGCGATTGAGTTTTTTCCTTGGTTCAGCCTTTGGGTATCCTGCGGATAACGCCTTCAGGATGTCCTCCTTTGAAACCTGCCCTCCCCTTTCTTGCATCCCCGTCTCTCTCATGAACCCATTATTTCACTGAAAGACAATAATTGTCTTTTTAAGTTTATTTTCGAGGATCTTTCTCTCAAAATTTAAGCATCTTCCGTTGGTTTCCAATCTACCTACTGAATAGAAAATTCAGGTCCCTCTTCGGTGTCTTCGATTTCGATTCCTATGTCTCTCAGTCTTTCTCGTATCTTATCAGCAAATTCATATTTTTTGGTACGTCGAAGCTCTTCGCGGATATCAAGGAGTAATTCAACTAACTTCTTCATAGTATCGTGAGGAACTTTCTCTTCTTTCTCTTTGAGGATACCTAACACCCCTCCTAACTCTCTGAAAGTCTTTATGACATTCTTCTTTGCCTTCGTATGAACTTGTTGATGAGTATTTACGTATTTGTTGATTTTATTTGCAAACTGGTGAAGAACACTGATTACCTTAGGGGTATTGAAATCATCGTCCATTGCATCACAGAATTCTTTACGAACGTTCTCTACCATCTCTTCTAGGTTTCCTTCATTCTTTTTATTTTCCTCTAATCTTTGAAACCTATTTAATGAAGTATTCAGCCTTTTCAGACTATTTTCCGCCTCATTCAACTCTCGTTCTATTTTTCCTCTGAACTCTTCCATGGATTCGCCCGAAATTAGGATAGGCTTTCGATAATGGGTCGATACCAAAAACAATCGGATAACCTCAGGAGTATGCCGCTTTAGAACCTCTCTAATCGTGATAAAATTTCTTAGGCTCTTTGACATTTTTTCCCCCCCGACTTTGAACACACCACTATGGAGCCAATATCGAACGAACGGACTTTGTCCAGTAGTAGCTTCTGCCTGGGCGATTTCATTGGTATGATGGGGGAAGATCAACTCATTGGCACCACCATGAACATCGTACTGCGGACCAAAAATCGTCACAGTCATCGCTACATCTTCAGTGTGCCAACCAGGTATGCCTTCTCCCCATGGAGAGTCAAACGTCCATCGCCAATCCTCTGTCTTGTGCTTCCAAAGGGCAAAATCTAACGGACTCTTCTTTTTTGGATCCGGCTCGATCCGATGTCGCTTCGTTAGCTCTTCCAGATCCTGCTTTGCCAGTTCAGTATACGTTTCAAACCTAGAGACATCAAAATATACATCTCCCCCCACTTCATATGCGTAGTCCTTTTCCAAGAGAGTGTTAATGATCCCAAACATTTCTTGAAGGTAATCTGAAGATTTTGGGAAGAGATTCACGTTTTGTTTTACCTTGAGCCGTTCCATGTCTTCCAAGAACCTCCTTGTATATTTCTCTGCAAGTTTCTGAGGGGGGACATCCAACTCTCGCGCCCTTCGATCTATTTTAGGATTTACGTCCGTGATGTTTTGCACGTAAAACACCGAGTACCCCTTGTACTTAAGCCACCTCGCGATGACGTCAAAACACACGTACGTCTTTGCATGCCCTAAATGCGCGTCATCATAGGTCGTTTGACCGCATACGAATAGATTGACTCTCTTGGGATGCATCGGTTCAAACTTTTCTTTCCTCCTAGTGAGCGTGTTGTATATTCTCAACATTTTGTTTCTCCTTATATCAATGAAAGACTACGTGGGAGGTAGCTGAGAATCAGAATGTAAAACTTTACATTCTGGACGAATTGAATTTAAAACAAAATTGAGGAAGCCTTTAATAATTGAGAAATTAAGGGAGTAGTCATGGCTCTAAAACTCTTTAACTCTCTAACTCGGAAAAAAGAAGAATTTAAACCCCTTGAACCAGGAAAAGTGAAAATCTATTCTTGTGGGCAAACGATCCAGGAGGATATGCACGTTGGAAATGCCAAGACCTATGCGGCGTGGGATGTACTCAATCGATATCTTACGTGGAAGGGTTACGACGTCTTTCATGTTATGAATATCACCGATGTAGGACACTTAACTGATGATGCAGATCAAGGAGAGGATAAGGTAGAGAAAAGTGCACGAGAGAAAGGTTTAATACCCAGAGAACTAGTCACGAGACAAATACGGAAATTCTACAGAGAGTTAGATGAGCTAAATATTAAGTGGCATAACATTATCCCTAGGGCCACGGGACACCTCCCAGAAATGATCGAAGCCGTAAAGAAGATCATTGAGAAGGGATACGGATATGTACGTGAAGGATCCGTCTATTTCGATGTGTCCAAATTACATAAAGAGTGGAAGTATGGAGTTATAGCGCGAAAAAAGGTAGAAAACCTGAAAGCGGGAGCAGGGGGGAGAGTAACAAAAAAAGAAATGCAAGAAAAGAAATCCCCACTAGATTTCGCCCTTTGGATCAAGGCGAACCCAAAACATATCATGAAATGGAACTCGCCTTGGAGTGTTGGTTACCCTGGCTGGCACCTTGAATGCAGTGTAATGTCTACGAAGTACCTTGGTCAACATTTTGATATCCATACCGGGGGAGTGGATCATCTTTTTCCTCATCACCCCAACGAACGCGCCCAGAATATCGCAATGTTCAACCTCAAGAAGGAGCCAGTTTCCTATTGGTTACATAGCAACCACCTAACCGTGAACGGCGAGAAGATGAGTAAATCCACTGGGAACTTCTACACCGTGGAAGAATTACTTGATGACTATGACGGGGAGGCTCTTCGAATGGTCTTTGCTTCGGCACACTATCGAAGTCAGATGGATTTCACTTTGGATATAATGAACATCGCCGAAAGAACCCTTGAAAAACTGTATAACACGCTCTATAGGGTACAAAACACAGAAGGTGGAGAACGTGAAACCCTTAAACCGATCATAAACAACGTGAAAGAAAAGTTTGAAACCGCTATGGACGATGATTTAAACACTCCCAAGGCTCTTAGCATCCTCCTGAAGTTTAGTACCCAAATAAATAAATCTCTTGATAATAAGGAGGAACTTTTAAATAAAGCCGAGGGAACCTTGAAGGAGCTTGGAAGGATCCTTGGTCTCACATTCGATCGTCTGGAAACCCCCCTCAAAGGAAAGGAAGAAGCTCTCCTTGATCTCATTATCGAGGTACGAACAAAACTCAGGACACAAAAGGAATATCAATTAAGCGATGAGATCCGAGAAACACTCAAAGAAATCGGGATTGAACTACAAGATACCGTACAGGGAACAACATGGAGAAAGATATACTAATTTCAACGTTCACATTATAATACTGAAGAAGTTACGACAAGACAACTACAAAAAGGGAGGATCCCACTCGTTTCGTTAAATACTTGAACGTTTGACAATCCTGTATACATCCCGATTTAAAACATCTCCTTTTGATCCCTAGGTCTCGTCTAGTAAATGTTATACTCCTCCCCACGGAAAACTAAAAAATGAATAGATCTTTGTTCCGCTTTCGACTTGCTAGAGGTAGAGAAACGAAACGAGGAACACCCCGAAAAAAGAGATCATAGCTGGAGCTGCAAGGGAACGAAAGAATTTTCCTAAGGAGGTATCAAAATACTCAATGGAGACAGAAACACAAGGATGTACGGGAGATAATACGTACCCTATGAAAACGGAAAAGTACATAATGGCAAAAGCAATAGGAGTGATTTCATAAGAGAGCAGTACTATAGGTAATAAAATCCCCATAGGCGCTTGTATCCGTCCAGTACCTAATCCTAAGAAAAAGCCAACAACTACAAAGAGGAGTTGAAGTTGAAGTTGAATAGAATTGATTTGTTCTGGAATGGGAGAAGCATTAAAAACGTTTAAAAAGGCGAACATACCAAAAATAACGAATGCAAAGTTCCAAGACTTCATATTTTTAAAGATATCCACGATGTCTCTCCAAGCAATGCCTCCCATCATACTAGATAGAATCAGACTACTCACTACTCCAACGAAAAGCGCAAGTTCACTAAACGGATCAACGGGGGGAAAAATGGACCCTAAGATTAAATCTATGGCTGGAGCAATGAGGATAACTAGAAGAGGTAGGACAAGTCCTTTTGGAGAAAATTCTCCCTCATAGTTCACCCGCCCGTCCATATCTCGAAGTAGAAAGACATACCCCGTAAGAAGGGTAAGAAGGAAAAAGGGGGAAAGCCTAGGTATCAACGCATACACACTGAGGTCGACAATTTTTGCCGTAACGAGGAGAGCAGTAGCAAGAGGATACACTAAAAATAAGATATGCCTGAACCACACGTTAATTGCTGCTTTATCACTTGCACTTACCCCTTCCCCCGTTCGTTCGACTAACGGAGCTGAAAGCAACGCACCTCCTGGCATTGGCAACATACCCAAAATGGCAGGAAGAGAGGAAATAGTGGCTGTCCTCGGTAGGCGTAGGTTATTAACTAACGTATCCATTTGACCAGATCTTTCCATGGTTCCTCCAATTAAGGGAATCAACGCGACTGATAGGGCAAGTAAGATGACAGAGGGGTCGAGAAAAGCACTTAAAATTTCTAGACTTCCCTCGTAGAGAGAAAGATCATAGGGGAAGCTCGATCCGACTAGGATAGAAATAATAGGAGTGAAAATTCCGAGAATGAGGGCTCCTAAAAATAGAGACAGACCAATATTCCTCCTTGAAACAACCAAAACTACTCCGATCGCAATGAAGAAAACTATGAACGCATATATTTTACTCACCAAGGGCGAATTTAGAGAATGCAGTGTCAGAGTAGTAGGTATTTAAGTTTTGGTGGGGAACCGTTACCCCCCACTTACTTATTAGACGGTTTATCGTGTTTAATCTCCTGCCTAAAAAGAACTTTCTTCACTCGTTCCACCGTTTTCTTTCCAATTCCTTTGACTACTCCCCAGTCTTCAATATTTTCAATGACGTTGAAGGGATGTCCAAACGTTTCCAATAATTTTTTCGCACGCACAGTGCTGACTTGGGGGAGCCCAGAAAGAAGGAAAATTTGTTTATCTAACAAGGTTTTCAGCTTGGGTTTTTGTCTTATGGTTGGTGGACGTTCTTTTTCTTCCTCCTCCTCTTTTCCTTGGGCCTCTGATAGAAGATCCTGTAGTTTTGAAGCACCATCCCGTTCATCAAAGCTCTCAACGATCCTAACGCCCATTTCCCGTATTTTTCGAAGTGCCCCATCAAACTGATTTGGATGCATGTTGATTTTCCGATTTAACGCCCAGTAAAGGTAGTCGTTGTGTTGATGTTGCTTAAGGTGCTTAAGATAGAATATTGCTCCTCGATTGGGGTCTCTCATGAGAGAGAGTCCACCTTCTAAAAGTAAAATGGGAGTTTCATACGCATCTTTTAGGGCTTTCATCTGATTCATCAAACGAGGAGTGCCATGCCTAGAGCCGAAGAGAGAGTGGCAAAAATCTGAGATTGTTTTTCGCTCTATCGCGTAATCTCCCACCAGGATCAGATCTCCCACTTCCAAATTTGTCACCTGGTAAAACACACCTTCTCGCTTGAGGTAATCTCGGAAAAGCGTGACTGAACTTTCACCTTTCCGTCCACTCGTCTCGTGAACATCAATGAAAACTAAAGGTTCCTTTCCTCTTAGGTCTACCTGAGTCAAGAGTCTCCCTCTTAGCAGTTTCTTCTATGAGCGGAAACTGAAGAAGATGGATATTGTATTGTGAAAGGGGAAACGGATATAATAATAAACCTTTCGAGCGTGAATGTCGAAATGTATGCCCTCTTCCAAAGGACACGCATATCAATAGGAAAAGTGGGGACGGAGCGATTCGAACGCTCGTCGACGGCTCTCTCCATACGTTGGGAAATAAAACACTGGAGGCCGGTATCCTACCGCTAGACCACGTCCCCTCGCGTTATTTCCATGTGCTTGCCATATATAGATCTGGTGGTGGCGCTTTAAAAGTTTACATGGCATGTCGCTCTCTTCTTCCCTGATAAAATTCTTTTAAGTTTCAAAAGTATTTTTTGGTATTGACTTCCGTTCCTGCACTCTTACTTCCCCTCATGCGTCCCTTCCGTTTCCTCGCGTCCGTTCGTGTTCCTTCTTTTATCTGTCCCAGATGATGAACACCACATACCAAATTACCCTTACAGTCTAAAATATCTAGAATTATGCTCTACGTCATTGGGTAGGGGTAGTCTGACAGCTATTTTTCAAATACTTCTCCTGATGTCCACAACTGCCTCTAGTTACCTGTACTCATCTAGGACATGGTCATATTTTTCTATAAAATCGTCGGGATCGAGATAGAACGCTTTTGTGACTTCCTCCATGCCCATCTCTTCTTCGATCTCCTTTATCATCGTACACCCCACTCGATAGGCCAACCGTTCTTGTCCGAACGCTTTTTTCATGAATTCCTGTAGCGACCATTCTGCGACACTTTCAAGATTTGCTTGAAGCGCATCATATTTTTTCACAAGTACTCGAATTTTTTCTGTATCCGAGATCACCAGATAATCTTCCAGTATAAAATGATCATCACTACCCATGTGACCTTCCTCTTTCCTCAATCTAAGAGTTGTGTACACGGCATACCCTTCCGTTTGAAAGAATGTGTTAAAGAAGGTTCTCATATCTCCTGGAGATTCGACGTCGTGGATACTTGGCACCCCATGTATGCGTCCATACACCGTGTGGGTGCTTTCATGGATAGCCAGGTATAAGAACTGACGGGGATTATCAAAAAAGATGTTCTCATTCAGATTGATGCACACACCTTGCTCCAGTCCGATACCGATATCGTACCCAAACACTGGATAGATAGTGATATCGTCCTTTTTTTCATCTGGCACCACTCTGTCCAACTCTTGGACTATTATTGCCTGCCATGCTTCTTCGTTCGCTTGAATTACCTCCATCAAATGTTTCACTTCGTCAATGTTCTCCTTGAGATCTCCCACTCCATAGTACCTACGTTTTTCACCATTCAAAGCCATTTTAACCTGTTCTTTGGAAAGTCCCCCTCTGAATTTTTCGGCGTGCTGTCTAATGATCTTATAGGCTGAATGCTTCCACACATCATCTAAACTGGACTTTCCTTGCATGTAGGACAAGAATACTTCTACAGCGGAGAAATCTATGTTCATTGTTTTTTTACCTCAATTCTTCTCTGAGGAGTTCTTTTAAAATCAGCCCTTTCAGCCTATTAGACGGGGAGTCAAGTAAAAACGGACCCTTACCTCTAGTGAAAACCCTTTTTATTTGTTAGACGCAACTATTCCTACTAAGGTTTGAAAGGAGTTCCCAAGCAATTAAAAGGTTAAAACTCTTTTCTTTAGGGGTCTGAAATTAGCGGTAAAAAATTCAGTTACTTAGATCGACTTAAAAAATTCGACGTGAAGCATATATTAAAGGCGGTAAGAGGCCTACAGGACGTTGAGGAAATCGTATTTGCTGGAAAAGGTAGATCTGGTTATGCTGCCAAAATCGGGGAAGGATACCTTTCTGATGTCGGGAAACGAGTCTCCTTCTTCAATGCTCCTTCCGCCCCTGGGGTCGAGACATTTAACCAGAAGAAGATTGCTCTGGTATGCGTATCTGGTAGCGGGGAAACAGCAGAAGTCGTTCAGGCTGCGAAAGACTACAAAAACAAAGGTGCCACGACGATATCGATAACCGCAAGTCCCGAATCAAGTCTGAGGGAGTATTCAGATGTCATTGTAAAGGTTACAATGGGAGAAGGTCGGGACCGAACGGGAAGCTACCTAGGAAGGCAAATCGTAAGACCTGAAACTCCTACCATGGGCGATGAATCCGAAGAAATGAGCCTGCTCTCGCTTTATTTGATAGCTAAAAAGATCGAAATACCTAACTTAAGCATAGAGAAGGAAGGAGAAAAGGAAATAAAGAATTTGAAACACATACTGAAACAAAATAGCAAGTCATACATCGCGATAAAGGACGCACTAAACACTTACCGAAATTCGGGAATATATTTCATTGGAATGGGAAAAAGTGAGATTGTGTCCCACATGGTATCGAACAGAGCTCACCATTACGACTTCGAAGTCTACGCTACCGGGAATTCTACAAATCCTCCAATAAACTTCCATAATTTAGCCGTTATCATCAGCGGTTCTGGTTCCGCTGGAGGGTTACTGAGTCACACAATCGAAAAAGCAAAGGAGGAGTGCGCGAAAGTAGGAAAAGTAAGTAATCGAGTCGGTGTAGCTTGCGTAGTTGGAAGAAAAGGAGGGATTCATAAAGAAGGAGATATTAGCTTAGCGTTAGGAGGAGCAAGAGAGTGTAGAATCCCAACAATAGATGCAAAAGGGAGGCCCGAGCCGTTTTACTTCCGCGCTCCCGTAACGTTTAACATGATATTGCGTGAGATTGCAAAAGAACGAGGAATCACAGTCGCAATTGCCAGAGAAAGACATATTAACATTTAAATATCGTAAACGCTATGATGTCTCTTCCTAGAAGGAAATGAACGTAGTATTCCTCATATTTACTCAACTACGTGTAAGGATACTTTTTTAAACTGTCTCCCCTTTTTCTTTTAACGGACCACTAAGATAGACCATACTAATAGGAGAGAGAGGAGAGAGTCATTAACGGGCTCCTTCGATACATCGCTTCTCTAAGAGATAGCCTAATTAAGCACGTAGGGTGAGTGAAGGTGAACCCCATGGAGAAAAGATCCTCCTCGAAAGCACATTATCATTGCCCAGTATGTGGCGAGCCTTGTCAATATTCAGCAAAACGTGGAGGGCTGTGCAAAAAGTGCTTTCGTGATAAAAAGAGTAACGAGTTACACCTTGTTAAAGTGAAGGCTAAACTGTGTTACAATTGTGGTAGGGTAAAAATTGGAGGAGTATGGCTTGAGAGAGAAGGCTTACAAGAAAAGTTAGAAAATATTACAGAAGAGAGGATCGGTTACTCAGTTCAATGTCCGTTAACTCAAGAAGAGTATGGAAAGCTCTTCCAGCATAAAAACGTAACGTTAAAGTATTCTGCCAAAGCTAAAGGAATTGACATAGGCGAAAATCAACTATCCTTCAGCGTCCTTCCTACAATCTGTCCAAAATGCCGAAAGAAGTTGACTGGAAATTTAAACGAGGCAATCCTCCATATTAGAGCAAATGACAATGTAGACGAAAAGATCAACCAAGCTCTCGAGGAAATAAGAAAGATTTTTTACAACGAAGGGAGGGGAGAATATATAGATGTCCAAAAAGTTTCGAAAGGAATAGACATACGGCTCTCAGATAGGAGCATTGGAAGGAAAATTGAGGGAGCACTGAGGAATTCACTCTCCGCAAAAATAACGGCATACTCCGTTAAAAGAAGAGAGGAAGATCTAGGAGAGACGAGAACGATACGGAAAACCAAAATCCTCCTATAGCTCCTGTTGTCTCTAGTTACCAACGTTTTTCCGTCTGAAGAAAAGCGACCTTCACAGAACCAACACGTTAGGTAAAGGTAACGGAACGTAAGAGAAAACCAAGAAAAGGGAAGAACCATTAAGGTTAAAGCTAAGGTGGTTCGACAAATTGCCAAGCACCGCACGCTTGACATTTTTTCAACAGTCTGCCCTTCTCTTTTTGAAGCTTGGTATCTGGCCGTCCACACTCAGAGCAGATGATATATACATTGATAAACTCTTCTACAAGTTGGTTAATTTTTCGAGCAGAATGACTCCCCTTGAAAGTCGTTTTCCCACGTTCTGTTTCACCGTGCGTTCCTAGTTCATGCGCTAAAAACCGAAGAAACACTTTTTCTTGATCGTTAACCGCTTTGACAAGTTTATTCCAATTTAAAATAATTGTGTTCCCCGCCTCCCTCCGTATTTCTACGTTTGGAGGCTCAAATTTCTTTTCTTCTCGAATATCTTCTGGTACCTCGTTCCTCGCTCTCTCGAGCATTTCTTTATAATGATCGAACGCCATGTCACTCTCCCTCCGTGTAGTCTTTGAAGATTGCTTTCCCCTTTAAAAGTTTACTCAAAATAGACGAAAACTTCTCACACGACGGTCTAATCTGCCTTTTTGTCTTTATATCGCGGATAGTGGCAGAATTTTCCTCGAGCGTAGTAGGATCAACGGTAATGCAGTACGGGATACCAACTTCGTCAGCAAACCTGTACCTTTTTCCAATCGATCCTTTCTCCTTATAGATGGCATCTATATCGTTTGAGGTAAGGTCCTCAAATATTTCTCTCGCTTTAGTAATCAGCTCTTCTCTATCAAACAGCGGGAACACAGCAACAGAAAAAGGTGAAAGACACGGGGGGAGCTCAAGCCACTTCCATTTCCGATCCTCTTCCTTCTTGTGAAATGCCTTTTCAAGTATAGCCATAACGCTCCTATCCACTCCAAATGAGGCTTCAACAACGTGAGGGATGACTCTCTTACCGTTGTAGAGAACGTCCAAGTCTTCCCCCGAAACTTCTGAATGTCGCTTTAGGTCCCAGTCTGTTCGATACGCTGTTCCTTCCACTTCTTTCCATCCTATGCTGAAGTGTATCTCTACATCGACGTTGATTGCCGAGTAGAATGGTCGGTCCTCGTCGGGAATTTCTTTGAATCTGAGGTCTTCCTTCGGGATACCAAGTCGCCGATAAAACGTAGCGGCCTTGCCAACTAGATACGCGAAATATTCATTTGGAAAAATCCCTTCGGTTACAAGTGTTCCTAAATTGCTTCTAAAGGCTTTTTCTCCATTTTTTGGTAAGAACGTAATTTCTAGGTCACGGTCAAGGGCTGGATGGTTGGCAAAGATCTCTGGTGTCCCAAAAATTTCGACCTCCATTTGGTTGAATTCTCGCAGCCGATACAAGAACTGTCGCGGGGAGATCTCATTCCTGAAGGCTTTACCTGTTTGTGTGATAGCAAAGGGGAGGTTCTCCTTCACACCCATTTTAGTGTATCTGAAGTTCAGGAACATATTTTGGGCAGTTTCCGGTCGAAGGAAACCTTCTCCTTTCCCAGTGGGGCCAACGTCCAGGTTGAACATGATATTGAAGGGACGAAGTTCTACATCCTCAAAAACACTACCACACACAGGGCAATTGATGGTTTTTTCCGTGAAGAGCTCTTTCATTCTCTCTTTACGAGTTTCTCCCACGTTCACATCCACTTGTGCTTCAATTACTTCATCAGCCCGGAGAATCGACTTACAATTGTTACATTGGACCATGAGATCGGTAAAATGTTCTAAATGCCCACTTGCCTCGAAGACTTGTCTTGGTAATACCACATTTCCATCGATCTCCCAGGTATTTTCATCGGTGAACATATCCCTCCAGAGCGCTACGACTTTTCTTTTTAAAATAGAGCCGATAGGACCATAATCATATGACCCAGCTAGTGATCCATAGATTTTAGCCGTAGGAAGAATGATGCCTCGTCTAAGGGCCAACTCTCTTATTCTATCAAGTGTGCTTTTTGTTTTATTCAATGTCTTCCCCCTCTTTCAACCAGCTTTCAACGTTTTCGGGAGTGGTACCCTCCAAAAATTCATAGAATCTCTCAAGTTTATCAACCCCTCGTACTTCTTCGGAAAAATAGGGGACGCACCTGATCTTTAGATCATCGAACTCTCGCTGAATTTGGTGAAGGTTTTTCTCATGAATTTTTGACAAATTCTTGCAGAAGGTACAGTCTCCCTCGTAAACCCGAAGCTTATTCACAACTAAAAAGTGATGCGGGATTTCATACCCATCTAGGGTACCAACTAATCGTAAGCTTTCTAAAATGGACATGACCATTGGTAGAGTTACAGTGATAAATTCCGTTGTTTCTTCATTCCTTAGAACGTTTTGGAGACGAATGATGGTATCTTTCAGTCTCTCTAGAGCGTCAAGCATCTTTTCTTGCGGATTTTCTGCCTTTACCCCAAACAATCCCTTAAATTTATTCCAAAAGCTACTGATTTTCAATCTAAATCGAATAATTTTACCCAACATGGAATCTAAAGCATCAGGTAGCTCCAGTAACTTTAATGTATGTCCTGTGGGGGCAGTATCAAAAATAATCTTATCAAATTCTGATTCTTGTAAGGAATCAAAAAGCTTGATGAACGCAAGCCCTTCAGTATATTCTAGCGGTAGACTTACTACATCAGTTAAAGTACCGAGCATCTCCTCGGGAGAAAGAGAGAAGAGACCTTCCATCCCTTCAAACTCCTGCTTATACTTACCGAGTGCAGTTTCAAGCATTGTTTCATCCATACGATACATCTCTGCGGGAGTGAACTCTAGGGCGTGTAACTGTGTCACTCCTTCTACCTCTTTGATTTCAGGACCGATTTCCATTTTGAGTGCGTCAGAAAGCGAATGGGCAGGATCTACGGAAACGACTAACGTTTTTTCTCCTATCTTAGCCATTTGTAATGCAATGGTACATGCTAAAACAGTTTTACCCGTCCCACCTTTCCCGCTTATTAAAATCCAGCGTTTAGACTTTAATTCCTCGATCATTTCTCTCTTTGCACCTTTCTCTAATTTTTATTTGTAAATTTTACGGTTCTGCTCCATCCCTATCCCTGATTTTGCGCTCTTACTTCCCCTTTAAAGATCACCCGGTAAAGGAATGTACTCAACACTCCATAGGAAAAGCTGAAAACCAAGGTAGAAGAGTACAGACACCGTTAAACCCCTTTTTTATGCTCCTCTAGCCGTTTTTTAGCTTTTCTTCTATACTCTCCCCACTTATCAGTATGGGAAAACGGAGGAGGATGAGCGGTACGAACATCGCCACCACAGTAAGGACATACATCCGATTCTAACGTATACTTATGACAGTTTGTACACCTATAAATTAACTTCGGAGCCATCGTTACCTCTTACCTTCTTTAACCTCCATTTGTGTTTGCCACTCAGAAGGGAGGGTGCCGATATACCGTTCTAGACGCTCTTTAAATTCTCCGAACTTTTTCGATGCGTCTTTCCACCGGAACGCCTTTACGATTACTTTATACCGCGGTGCCGAAAGATATTTTATCTTTATATCATCAGGACTAACGTCTTTCGCCTTTTGTAAAGCATCCTTAATCTTTTCGATGCCATTTGGAGCCAACGTTTTCAATATGACCTCTCGCTTCAACTCTCTCTTTGTCACTTTAATGGCCGATTGTAACGTTGCGTAAATGGTATCGACGTACTCTTCTGGGATGTCTAATTCTTTGAGGAGTCCCTTCCCCTCAATCACTATTTCTTTTAATCCATCAAAAACGGTTGGGAAATACTGTGAAAGCGGTTTCCCCAAAAGTTCAATTAGATCTTCCATAGTCATGGATAGTTTGTCACTCAGCTCCTTGAAAGTGGAAAAAGAACGGCTTAATTTTCTCCATTCTTCTCTTTGCTCTTCCCGTTCTTTGTGAGAAATCCGTTTCAACGAGATAGAAAGGACCCTCCCCCCTCGTCTCACCCTATAAATTTTGCCTACCACTCGTTGACCTTGTTTTACAATATCTTTAGGCGTCGTCACTCGTCTGCTCGATAGTTCTTTGACAGGACAGTACGCTTCTGCTTCCAACAAATTTAAATCGATGTAGACGCCATGTTCTTCAATTCTCTTGACCCTCCCAAGGACCAGCATACCTTCTCTAACTTCTTCTTGGTAAAGTTTTCTCCAAAATTCTGGAAGCTGCATCTCTTTAGTTTCCATCAAGTCTCATTCCCCGTTAGAACTCCCTCTATATTTTGCTATCGTCATAACCTTTCTTAAATAACTAGTATGGAATTGAAATAACAGCAAAGGTGAATTCCATGAAGGTCGCAACTGTCCAAATGGAGCCCCTCCTTGGGAAAGTTAAACAAAATAGGCGAAAAATCATTAAATTCACGAGAAACGCAGCAGAAAAAGGAGTTGATCTCATTGTCCTTCCAGAATTAGCTAATTCTGGTTATAACCTTAAGATGAATGAAGTTAAAGAGACCGCAGAAAGGATCCCTGGGGAAACCACCCAACAGTTAATGAACCTTTCTAAAGAGTTTGGCACTACAGTGGTCGTGGGGATCAACGAGGTAGCCGGAGAGGTATTTTATAATTCTGCGGGTATTGTTACCCCTAATGGGGTAGAAACCTACCGTAAGGTGCACCTTTTCAACAGAGAGAAGGAACTCTTCGAACGTGGCGAAACGTTTAAGGTGGTAAAAACCGAGCATGCGAAGATAGGAGTGATGGTCTGCTTCGATTGGTTCTTCCCAGAGAGTGCTAAAATATTAGCACTGAAAGGTGCAGATATAATTGCTCACCCTTCTAACTTAGTGTTACCTTACGCTCAGCGAGCTATGCCTATTAGAGCACTTGAAAACAAAGTTTTCACCATCACAGCTAATAGGATAGGTAAAGAGCGAGATTTAACTTACACTGGACAGTCACAAATATGTAGTCCGTCCAGCGAGATCCTAGCGCAGGCTTCAAAGGAGAACGAGGAAATGTTAGTTGTTGACATAGACCCTGAAAAAGCCAGAGATAAACAGATAACCAAAAGAAACCACTTATTTGAAGATGTTAGGGTAGAGGAACTCTCTAAGCTCATAAACGTCTACCGAAACTGGAAAGAAACGCGGGAAAAGAACTGAACCTCCCTCATGTAGAAGCTTATGTCTCGTTTTCTTTTTTTCCCTTAGATTTCAATAGTTCAATCGTTTCTTTTATTTTCTTCCAATGCGAGCCTTTCCAAAAGACTTTTCGACAAGAAGGGTCGCTACACCTCCAAAATTCCTCTTGCTGCTTCCACACCTTTCGAGGAACCATGTTCCTTGCTTTTTCTGTGGATATTGTTTCAAGTGGGGAGTTACATACGGGGCACCGTTTTCCTGCCGCCTCTTCGTTTGCCGTGAGGTTAAGCTGCGTTACCACCGTCTCAAGGTTTTCTTTAACCTCATCCGAAGACAAAAGCACCACTTCCTGACTCTTCTGCCTAGCTCGTTTAGCTAGTTCAACATCTTTGGTAAGTAAAATTCGACTAGTTGCTTCAGTTTTGTCGATTAAAACGTTGTCTAAGTTTTTACTTGTGTTACAATCGAGTTCTTGCGCGTATATTGCATCAAACCCAAGTATTCGAAGCCATCGCAGGAGAGACCCCAACATTTCGTCCAATATGAACTTAGGTTTCTTCATTCTCCTCCGCTCGCTCATAGACATCGTCTCAACTAGTTACAGCAAACTAGGAACCTCCAAGACGCCTTCCGCATTTACCATCAGCTTGCACATGCTGTCTCTGTTTAGCTGGCCTTAATCAAGAAACTCATCTAACCCTTTAATCCCTTTCGCTTCTCGCTTTATTTTTTCAAACGAAAGACCAAATGCATCTAAAAGCTGATCAAATGCCGTTTCGGCGAACTCGAGGTACTTCCCCCAATTTACATGCTTAGGATCCACGAACTTGAGGGGTTTCACCCCTCCCTTTGTTTTCACGTAGGAAATTATCTGACCTGGTTGGATGGGTTCCCCCCGTTGCTTTAACTCTTTTGCCGCTTGCACATGTTGGGGAGTTGTCTTAGTGTACTCGGAGATGGGTTTCGTTAATTGCGTATGGAACGCCAGCTTATCCAAAGAATACTCGCGGTTATCGATCTTCTGGATAATTTTCGTGATCTTCTCCGCTAACTCCCCTTTAATCTCATCCAAGTGCTCTGAATTCACTTTTTTGAGTATTTTTGTAACTCTTTCAAACTCTCTCTTCAGAAAGGGCGGGGTATTCCGTTTTATCACCATCATACCTTTAATATCGGTCTCTCCCCTCTCAAGGATCCCAAAGTAGTTCTTTTTCCTGCTAGAAAGGGCAAGAAACCTGTACACTTTATCTATTTCGAGGTCAACCTTAAGCTTCTTCGCACTCCACTCGATTAACCTCTCGATGTCCGTCCCTTTGGGATGGTGAATGAAAATGGAGTCAGTATCCCCGTATAGGACCTCCAGCCCCATTTCTTTTGCTTGATCGGTTATCCGTTTGATTTTACTTCGTCCAATTGCTGTAACGGTTTCTGCTGTGAAAATCTGATAAAATGGGAAATGCTCAGCCCCTAAGACGCCATAACTTGCGTTGATGAGGACTTTTAAGGCCCCTTGCATCACTTCCGGTAATGTAAGTTCATCTTTCGATGTCCCCTTAGAGCGTGGCTTAAAATACTCAACCCTAACGTCTCGTATGAGGCCTACTAGCTTTGAGAAGATGCCTTGCCTCTTCGTGCAGATCCAATAGGGTAGCTCTTCAATCGTATTGTTCCTACATTCTTCGTGGGGACATAAAACCGTTTCATAGCTGATGTTGTGTACTTTAATGACACTCGGGTACAGAGAGGCAAAATCGAGGACGAACACGTCAAACCACGTACCTTTCTTAGGTTCAAGCACCATCCCTCCTCGGAACTTCTTATCCCGACTTATCGCCTCTGGAACGGGCCCTCTCCCTCGTAACTCGTTTTCTGCCCATGTTACTTTCTCTTTCATCCGAGCTGCGTTTGGTATCAAGAAGTTTTTGTCTCTGTGTTCAGCTTTTATCCAATTCTCTATCCAAGAGGATACTCCCCTTCGACTTAATTCTCTCATTGGGTATCGGGTAACCCGAGATAGTGCTACAAGGATTTTAAGGGAGATCCAGTCATTATACCTGAACAATTCGGCAGTTAGGTAGCTATCGTAAAAGTTATACACTGCAAGCTCTCGAAGTGGGAGCTCATCCATTTCTTCAAATCGCTCTACCCCTTTGTGAGTTTTCTCCTTCCCCAAAAGGGCTTTTGCAATCTCGTTCAAGCTTACATTTTGGTACCTCTCTTTGAACACGTAGGTTTTAATCGCCGCATTACGGAAAAAGGCGTAGAGATCAATGTGTATTCCCACCTTCATGGATGCCTCTACCAAACGACCTTTAACTGTAATAGAGAAAGGAATGTGATCTTTTGATATTCCAAGCCTTTTTGCTCGTTCGTAGAGGTAGTATAGATCAAAAGCATCTCCATTAAAAGTCAAAAGAAGAGGAGTCTCTGTAATTTGGCGGAATGTATCCAAGAGAAGCTCTCGCTCATTGTGGTAAACTCTTACGATTATTTCCTTTTCCTTTGCTTTTATTTCTCCCTTCACGAATCCTTCTTCCATCTCTTGGAGGTTCTGTATTCCTTCCAGGTTTTCCCCTTCTTTTTCCAAGAGAAATACCTGGTTCGTCCCTGATCGTCCTTTTTCTCTTGATTTTACGAAAGATATTGCCATGACGGGATTTTCAGCGTCTTTAGGTTGAGCAACCCGTTTTCCTTCTCCTTTTACCTCAATATCCATGGCAATGAACTCGATTTTTGGGATCTTCATAGAAAATGCTGGTAAATACTTCTTCGAAAGTTCTTTTTCCTCTGCGGAGACTAACTCGATGAGCTCTTCTTTTTTATCTTCAATCTCAGAAAGTGTAGGCTCCTTTCCTCGAATATCATAGAAGAGCGAGGACCAAAGTGTCCTATCGTAAATGTAGTTTAAATGATAAGGAATCCATGCTTCGTAGGCGTGTTCCTCCCCAATATCTCCGCGTATTCCTCCTCGTCCGCCGACTTCCCGAGGGGACGGCACGATCACTTTTGTCATCGTTTTCTCTGTATCCTCCAAGAGGTCATGTCGGGTAACATCTTGGAAGTCCATCGAAAAATTGCTCTGCACTCTCTCCCGAACGGTGTTTGGATCAAGTTCGGTCAAACAGTAAGGTCTATGTCCCGTGCGGTCGTGCAACCATTTGATTTTTCGCTCATCTGGATCGTAAAACTTCATAAGAGCCTTGTTCTCCTTTCCATCGTATCCAACATCAAGTAGAAAGAGGTTTGCCTCATCTCCCTCAATTTCTCTGTTTTTTCGTAACATGTCTAAGAGTTCACGGCTCTTACTCATAAAACGTGAGCCTTCATTCATTTTTGCCATCCTTTCACTTAGTTAATTAACGGGCATTTTTTGCCTAATAAACCCCACAGAAGATCAACTCCCGCCGCCGCAGGACAGCCGCTTCACCTTGACGTCTCTCAGAGTTGACCAGAACCCCTCTCCGATTGAAGCTACAAAAAGGGAACGGCGCGAACTTAAGGGTAAAAGCAGTGTCCTACCCCTACCTCCTCATTTCTCATGGATATTCCAAGACTTTAAAAGTCCACCGAGAGGTAAAGTGTGTCTTGCATTAAAAAATCGGGGTGGAGGGATTCGCACCCTCGGCCTTCCGGTTTCTGAAGAGCGACGACTGACCTACCTGCGGAAACCCGCAGATTACTACAGCCGGACGCTCAACTACTGAGCTACACCCCGGCCCTCGTTACATCCCTCCCGTTCTAGCGTAGGGAACATCTAGTGAGTTACCTTGAAGAATGTACCACAGGGTGGAGGAGAATGTCCAGGTCTTTATCCGCACGAGCCCATAGCGAGAGATTTACGCGAGAGACCACCCGCAAACAGACCACACGCAAGAGCCCTCTACAGAAGACCTGGGTTAATAGTTAAAGGGAGTTCATTCTTTTTTAAGTTTTTCGTTGGCAGGGGAGTATATACTCTAGGCACCGAGATCAGTTACATGAAGTCCAACATGTGCACAACCTGGGAGAGGTCCTCCTCCACCCCAAGTACCTTCACCGATGATAAATGCCTTATCACTTCAAGGGAATAGCTCAAAGGAAGCACATTAAGCCCAGGGATTTCGGCTAACTCTCCTACCATGCCTTCTTTACCCGTGATAGTAAGACCCGTTTCACAACCTACATACAATGGCAGGTGATGAATAGAGGCAGCTTTTGCTAACGCTTCCCCTAAAACTGAGCGAGGTATCAGAAGAAGGTCGACGTGCGGGGGATCCTCAATACGAACCAGTGAAGAGGTATATAACAGATGTAAATTCCACGCCTTTATCACGATGAGAGGCGTTTGCCCCTCACTTTCTGGTACCGAGGGAAAGGTGAGGGTAAAATCCGCTTCGAGCTCAAATAGTTCTTCTTTTCGTAGCGAGATCGCGTTGTCCAAGCTTGTGGAGGGGCCAGGCACAATCACGAGATTTTGTGGCCATGATTGAGGGATCTCCTCCTCGGAAGGGTCTGGGAGGGCTATTGGGGTCTGAGAAAGGGAGATCGCTTCAGCCAATTTCCCGTGAGATGCTTCAAATTCACGTTTACGAGGAGGATTGAGGACGAGTTTTACCTCTCCCTCACTAGAAAGGAGGAACGTGGACCCAGAAAGTGGTGTAACAGCCAATTTTTTTCGCTTAAACGACAAGATACCCCCCTTACGACAAGATTCCATTCACAATTCGAACGAAAAAGGGACACACATTCTTGAAACGCCACACACTACATGTAAATGCATCAGGGCTCGTCCAGTGATTAGAACGTTATATTCCAAACCCCGTCCCCCTACGGAGAAATTTTAATAACTTAAAAAGCTAACCCCATACAAAAGAAGGTAATGCCCCGTGGTCTAGCGGCCAAGGATACGAGGTTCTGGATCTCGTGACGTGCGTTCGAATCGCGCCGGGGCAATCACGTTTTTACCAAAAAACGGAGATCAGTAGAAGTGTTTTGGGACGTTAACGACGTTGCGTCAAGCATCACGTTACGCTCTTAACGCTTTGTCCTCCCCGCTAACGTTCCTTTTATGATATTACATGATGAATCACGGTCATAACGAGGACGGATACTCGTTTGATACTCAAAGAAGCATAGAACATGGACGGTGCACGCTCCCGTTTGCTTTCTCTTTAAAGCTACGGCACAGCACGTTTTACCCAATCTGAAGACTGGCACTCCTCCACACAGTATACCCGCAAACCACGGTTCCCGCATCAGGGAAAACAATGCACCTTCTAAACGAATACAAACCGCTACGTACTTTATAACTGGAACGAACACCAACGGGTAATAGTGTAAGATTTAAAAAAGAAACCTACCTTTCCTTTAACGGCAACCCCCTTAGTTCACTACCTGATTAAAAGATGAGGGTAGAAACTCCGAGGGTTGCTACACGGGATATGAGCACTCTCCACATAGTTAAGTAATTTACGTGTGGGCTGTACTCTCGAAACCAGATGACTTCGCTGGTTCCGACTGCTGTGCGGCTAGGACTTAGACATGCAAGCCGAACGGCTCTCCATGCAGAGCTGTGGCTGACGGCTCAGTAATATACATCCAACCTACCCTCAGGGCTGGGACAACCTCGGGAAACTGAGGCTAATCCTGGATAGGAAATGGTGCTGGAACTGGCCATTTCTGAAACGTGGACACTGCAAAGGAGCGTCCTTCACCTGAGGATGGGGGTGTAGCCCATCAGGTAGTAGGTGTGGTAACGGCACACCTAGCCGATAACGGGTACGGGCACTGAGAGGTGGAGCCCGGAGAAGGACACTGAGACACGGGTCCTACCCCTACGGGGGGCAGCAGTTACGAAACCTTCACAATGCGTGCAAGCGCGATGGGGCTAGCCGCAGTGCTCTCTGGAAAATGAGAGCTGTTACTGACTGTAAGGAGGTCGGTAAAGCAAGCAGAGGGAGAGATTGGTGCCAGTCGCCTCGGTAAAACCAACTCTGCTAGTGGTCGGATTGATTATTGGGCTTAAAGGGCTCGTAGGCGTCCCTGTGAGTCTGCGGCAAAATCTTAAAGCCAAACTTTAGGAACGCTGCGGATACCACAGGGATAGAGACCGGAAGGGGCGAGGGGTACCCCCAGATAAGGGGTAAAATCCTCAGACTCTGGGGGGACCGCCGGTGGCGAAGGCGCCTCGCCAGAACGGTTCTGACGCTGAGGGGCGAAAGGCAGGGTAGCAAAAGGGATTAGGTACCCCTGTAGTCCTGCCCGTAAACGTTGCCCGCTAGATGTGAGTTTGGCAGAGTATCTCCTGTCCCCTCCCGTATGGTTCGCCCAGCGAGAGGGTCAGGATGGTACATGCCAAGCCCGTGTCTAAAGCGAAAGCGTTAAGTGGGCCGCCTGGGGAGTACGGCCGCAAGGCTGAAACTTAAGAAGATTGGCGGGGGAACACCACAACGGCAGGAGTCTGCGGCTCAATTGGATCCAACCCCACAAACTTACCAGGGGCGACGGCTGTATGAAGGCCAGGCTGAAGACCTTGCTCGACAGTCGAGAGGTGGTGCATGGCCCTCTCCGGCTCGTGGCGTGAGCCGTCCGGTTAAGTCCGGCAACGAGCGTAACTCCAACCCCTAGTTGCCCCCAGTTAGGCTGAGCACTCTAGGGGGACTGCCGTCGCCAAGACGGAGGAAGGTGGAGCTAAGGGAGGTCAGTATACCCCGAATTCCCCTGGGCCGCACGCGGACTACATGGGGCTGGTCAGAAGGTGCCGACTCCGAGAGGAGGAGGAAATCCTCAAACCAGCCCGTGGTTGGGATTGAGGGCTGAAATTCGCCCTCACGAACGTGGATGCCGTAGTAATCGCGGTACATTAGACCGCGGTGAATACGTCCCCGTTCCTTGCACACACTGTCCGTCGCTGGACCCGATTCACCTCTGTTTGAGCCTTTCAACTGTCACAGGTTGGGAGTCGAGGATAGGGGTGGAGAGGAGCCATAAGTCGTAGCAAGGTCCCCGTAGCGGAAGCTGCGGGGGGATCACCTCTTGAAACTACCTTAACTGTGGAGGGTGCTCTCTCCACACTTTTTTTCTTTTTACTCTTCCTTCTATTCGGATGTGCCGCTGAGTATACTCACTTCTTTCTACGGAGGCGGAGATCTTGGCGAGGGAGACCCTGAATCTTGCAAAAAGGTGCAGAGAAAACCATAAAAGGGGAGAGAGGAAAAAGAGGGGGAGAAATAAGGAACTATCGAAACATTCAATTCTCCAGATTTTTTATGCCGTTCCCAACTGACCTTACATCACAGCTTCCATCGGGTCCAGTTGGGAACTGAGGCGTTGGCGTTGTGGGTAAGGATATAGGTGATGTTGCCGACTGGATGCTCCTTGGTGCCCTTGCCGTTGGATCCTGCGTCCACCCAATACGT